>ENA-OSJC01000004-OSJC01000004.1-marine-metagenome-genome-assembly--contig:-NODE-4-length-275192-cov-6.251339_pt1 | contig 275192 bp, 268 predicted proteins | sample MGYA00237885_ERZ534234 | MGnify/ENA primary metagenome ERZ534234 (study PRJEB26413, sample SAMN06343907) | marine metagenome | isolation source: coastal waters | place: Atlantic Ocean: West Antarctic...
GAGCCCGTCCCGAGGAGCCACTAACCCCCTGATAAACCTATACTTTTCAAATACTTATGTCTACTTGTGTATACTATTAGTAAGCATTTATATACTAAAAATATAAGCTGTAAAATACCTGTAAAATATAATCGCTAATCTATGTCTAAAGTGTATTCAGACACTTTTATAACAAGCCTAAGAAGTTACTTGTTACGACTAGATCTAAAGCCGCGAGAAACGTGGTCAGAGCAGCAAGTTGCGCTTCCATCACCAGCATTTTGCCTTTATCTATCTTCGTAACTTTAGATCTTAGGTTGGGCTTCTCTGTTTTTATTGTGTTGGAGCATAACAAATTTGTAATGCAGCCGTTTGGCATGAAAGAAAAGAACTAAGATAAAGATTGTTGTCAGATGAAAAGAGTAACCAGCTACAAAATTATATGAGCCATGGATACAGATAGGTATCAGTAACGCCTTAGCGTAATTGTTTCCGCCTTTATAAAAATTGGCCATCCCAAAATAAAAACCCATAATAACGCCACACATTGCATGGAGTGGGATTGCAGAGAATGCTCTCAAAATAGCGACATCTTGACCATGCTCTATGAACCGGGTCACATATTCATAATTCTCCAGCGTTGCAAACCCTAATGACACTAAAACGCCATAGACGATAGCATCCATAGGCTCGTCGAAATAATTTTGCTTTCTGACATAAAAGAAAAGAACCATGTACTTTAACGATTCTTCTGTGAGCCCTGCTAAATAATGTCGATTGCTACCTTCCGGTATCAGCAAGGCATTAAAGTACCCAGCAAAGCCCGTAATGAAAACCCCTAAAAGAAACACTTTAACGATCGCGGCGATTGGCTCGCCAAATTTATCTGCCCGAATTATATAAGCAAGTATTAAAATCGGCGGAGCGAATGTCAAAAGGAAAAGCGTAATATTCATCCTACCTACGATCACATATATCATGTGGGACGTACAAGCTATTTTAAAGAAATCTCTAAAATACTTAATTAGATAAGTGCGCAGATCTCTTACGGCAAAGAAAGCAATGTGTTCTCCGTGCAATTAATTAAGTGGAAGCAGAAGTATGGCCAGGTCAATAAGTACTAAAATAGTTTTATTTCTAGGGTTAGTCGTACTGACGGGGTGTCAGCAATTCGGCTCAAATCCGTCGGGCCCCGATCTAAAGATTCTTCAGAAATCAGGTCACTATGACAAAATCGATGGCGTTTTTGTGAACCGTAAACGCGACATCACGCACAATATTGGAGACGATATTAGCTTTTGGGACGATCCGTTAGGACGCGTCACACCTAATTATCTTTTCAATTCGAACCAGACCTCTCCACGTGGTTTGATGCCAGAAGACCGAACTGCAGATATGAAATCGTTTGTTGAAAGTAGCAGAACTATCAAATTTATTTGGCTTGGGCACTCTTCAATTTTATTATCGATTGATGGGAAAACGGTATTAATTGATCCCGTTTTCTCAGACAACGCCTCCCCTTTCTCTTTCATGATAGATCGCTTTCAACCACCCGCTCTAGACATCACAGATCTTCCGCGGGTCGATTACATAGTTATTTCTCACGATCATTATGATCACCTCGACATGGACACAATTAAGTATTTTGCGAACAAGGACGTGATTTTTATTTTGCCGCTTGGGGTTGGTTCCCACCTTCGATATTGGGGCGTCCCTACGTCTAGGATGGTTGAACTCGATTGGTGGGGTGAAATTGAGATTGAGGGCCTGTCATTTATTGCGACTCCTGCACAACATTTTTCGGGTCGGCTTGGTCTCATCTCAACAAATGAAACGTTATGGGCATCCTGGGTAATAAAAAGCCCAACCGATAGCATTTATTACAGTGGAGATTCCGGCTACGACACACACTATAAAACTATTGGTGAGCGGTTCGGACCATTCGATTTAGTGTTTATGGATAGTGGCCAGTACAACGAGCGCTGGCGCACTATGCACAACATGCCTGAGGAAATGATCAAAGGCTTTACAGAGCTGGGGGGTCGTTATTTGGTGCCAGTACATTGGGGCATGTTTAATTTATCTCTTCACAATTGGTACGACCCCGCAAATGAGGCTACCGTGCGGGCAAAACAGCAACAGATACAATTGATCACTCCCCGTCTGGGTGAGTTAATTACATTAGAAAATCCGCCACTTTTTGATGAATGGTGGAAAGAAGTCAAATAAGTCCTATGCACAACAACGCAATGTTACTGCCGTAATGCCTGAAATCTCATTAAATAAATAAGGATTTGCGTTTACACCTATGCTATATACTATACCCCCTATGGGTATATTAAAGTATGTTCTATTCCTATTCGTTTTTCTCTCGGCAGACTGCTTTGCCAGACCTGTATCGTATCCCGGGGGTTATACCTTCATGTTCAAATCAAATTCTTTGAGAGACACCGCCTATCTTCATTATTCCTCCACCTCGAGAAATGCCGTTGGTGTCGAAGCTGTTTCTGACAAAGTGTCGAATGATGATTATGTATATCTTCGATATACCCGGCTACTATTCCGAAAGAACCACCAGAAATCGCAAGGTAATCTTTACTTAAACACTGGTATTTCCAACGACGGATTCGACAATTATTTTTATGGGATCGAAGGTGACTGGGAAACACGAAGAATTTTCACAGGGTTTGGCTATAAGCGTACCGAAACAGACCGAATTGACATAGATGAGAAATACTTCTTAGCAGGCGTCGCTCCTTATATCGGCGATTATGGGGATTTACATACTTGGCTCATGGTTAAATTTAAAGAGAACTCGTATGCAAAGACCTCATCTTTATATCCAGTAGTCAAGTTATTTAAAGGCAACACACTTATGGAATTCGGTTATAGCGACAGTTCTAATTGGGATATTCATCTCATGTATAGATTTTAATAAAGGATAAAGAAATGAAGTATTCATTCTTAGCATTAATTTTTATTGTGTCATTCAACGATGTGCATGTTTACGCAAACGAAGATACCCATGTTCACACAGAAATGTCTGACGGTTCATCAATAAAGGTTGACCAAGCAAGATTTATCACTTTTTCAGAAGGTTTAAAGCAGTCAAAAATTCTAGTCGTCAGTGTCAAGGGGATGGTCTGTGATTTCTGCGCTCGCGGTATCGAAAAAACTTTCAAACGAGATCCTGACTTACTTAAAATAGATGTAGATCTAAATTTTGGAAAAGTTCTAATGGCGTATAAAGCAACCGCAAAAATCGATGAAGACAGTATAGCAATGAAAATTAGAGACAATGGGCAAGAAGTCGTAAAAATAGACACCTTGCAATAAAAATGAAAGATGATTCCGCAAACTATTTAACGCTTTTTACTTCTGCATCTGCATTGATATGTTGTGGCCTCCCATCACTTTTTATCCTAGTTGGAGCGGGAGCCTCTTTCGCAACTTTAGTAAGCGCATTCCCTTTACTAATTGAAATATCAAGATACAAAGTATACATTTCTGTAGGTGCGCTCATCATGCTTTTTCTCGCTGGTTATGTTAACTACAAGACCAGCAAAGCCCCTTGCCCTATAGATATAACCGCTGCAAAAAAGTGTATAAAAACTAGAAAGAGATCGCGATTAATCTACTATTTTTCAGTAGCGTTATTCTTGTCCGCGTCGACGGTCACCTATATTTTACCGAGAGTATTTTAAATATGAATAACCCATGTCATGATAAAGAATTAAAAAATCTCAATAGAATTGAGGGTCAAATTAAAGGCATTAAAAGCATGATAGAGGAGAGAAAATATTGCGTGGAAATTTTGAATCAAATTTCTGCGGCAAAATCTGCCCTTTCATCAGTCGAAGGAAAAATACTAAAAAAACATATACGTCACTGTGTCAAAGAGTCTATTGTGAGTGATGAAGATTTCGACGAAAAGATTGATGAACTACTCAAAGTTCTAAAAAGATAAGCCAATTGGCGACTACCGCAACCACCAACGGTTCAAAGCACTATTAAAAATATTTAATCTGCCAGACATATATTGCTAACACTTAGTACGTATTATCGGTCTTGTGTTGTTATTTCTCCCACAACACAATTTAGATATACAAATTTTCCCTGCCTTGTATATCTCTCTTCTCCGTTCTTTGGTGATAAAAATATCCCAAAGAACGGAGCTTTCTATATTGCCTATTCAGAAACACCTTCAACCACTGGCGACCCCGCAGTGACCGAGGTATCTTTCGCTACGGAACGATGACGTAATCAGGGGCTGCAACTGCGAAGGCCGCGTCACGATCAGCTTCAGGCGGATAGATCCACTGGGTGTTGATGGCCTGCTTAAGCTCTTTAGCTTCTTTCCGCTGCATACAAACTTCTCGATCCCACCCCTCCGTATATACAGCGCCCCATGTTCCAAGGTCAAGGCAAGTCACATACTTTGGTTGACTATAAGGATGCATAGGCAATCCAACCAGGTCGGCTGCCGCGTTGTGACCAGATACACGTCCCAAACTCAGCGCATGTTGACAAGACATTGCTGCAATGTTGCCTTTATCATCGGTCGCCACCATCGCCATGTCTCCAGTAACGAACACCGATTCCACACCCTGAGCACGCAGATATTGATCGGCACAGACTCGGCCAAAGCGATCGTGTTCGCCCTCAATGTGTTGCGCTAGAGATTGAGCTCTCGGGCCTCCAGTCCAAATAACAGTATTGCTGGGTATATAAACTCCCGCATCGGTAGTTACGGCATCTGAGCTGATTGATTTGACTCCAGTCGAGGTCATAACCTCTACACCGCATTCGGTAAACGCTTCTTGGATTAAAGGCCTGGGTCCGGCGCCAAGAGTGGGTCCGATTTCGGAAGATTGCTCTATTATCACCACTCTCAATTTTGAGTCATCGCCAAAAATAGTACGAAGACGTTGAGGTATTTCAAGTGCTGTCTCAATACCAGTGAACCCCCCTCCTACCACGATCACAGTGTTCCGAGCCACTGTGCTTTCCCAACTCGCCAATCCTTTCAAGTGATTATTTAACGTGATGGCATCGTGCAGTTGATCGATGTTGAAGCTATGTTCTTTAAGCCCGGGGATCTCTGGGAGGTGCAGCTGGCTGCCCGTTGCCAAGATGAATCTGTCGTACGAAATCGCAGAGGAAACCCCATCTGAACTCTTGAATACCACATCATTATTACGAGTATTGACTGATTCAACCGTACCACACAAATGCTTTACACCAACTGCTGCTAGTAACGGTGTGATGTCTGGAGCCATTTCATCGAAAGCTGTTTCATAAAAGCGGGGCCGAATGTGTAGATTAGGTGACGGAGAGACTATCGTAATGTTTACGTCATCCTCTCGCCCTGCTAACGAGACGGCACGAGCGGCAGAAATAGCAGACCACATACCTGAGAATCCAGAACCGGCTATGAGAATTTCATTTTTCACTGCTCTTTCCTATATTTTTAACTTCGCAAACTGCCTTGGAGGGTCTACTAGCAACGCGTTACCTCCACAAGATTATCGGAGTAACTAGGCGCGTGCCCTAAATCGGAAAACTCCTGAGCACTCGTATGATTAGCGGTCCCATTATTAAGCTGATTCCAATATCCCAATGTCGTTAGCACTAAGCCTTCTGGCACATCTTCAGATAGATGAGCCACCGCTAAAAAGTGTCCTCGTCCATTAAAAATCTTCACCTGTTCGCCATTTTTAATATTCCTGCCGACAGCATCCTCTGAGCTGATGAGCAAAAATTGCTCGCCTTGACCTTTGATTTTGTGTTTCATGTTTGCGTAGCATGAATTCAAAAAGCCGTGACTCTTAGGTGAGACCAGATTAAGAGGATACTGTTTCGCACGGTTCGAACTGGAGGCTGCCATTTCGCGAGAAGGAACAAAGTCGGGCAGGTCATCTAAAGGCTCGCCACCTTGAAAACCTTCATACATTTGGCGAAAAGGACCAACAACAAAATTTCCATTTTTAGCGATACTAGATTGAAACTCACACTTACCCGAAGGCGTTGGGAAATTACCTTCCCGATGGGGCGCTCTATCATCAGCAGCTCCGACATTTAGTCGGGCAAAACCATGCTTCCGAAGATAATCAAGGTCAATGCCTTCGCAAACTGGCGACTCCCAGTCAATAAAGCGCTCAAGACATTCACTATCAGACCATTGAAATTCTTCATCATCAAAACTCATATACTGAGCGAGTCGTCGAAAAATTTCACGATTTGAAAGCGCATCGCCAGGAGCGTCTACGCATTTAGTGTTGTACGTTAAATAGTTATGCCCCCATGAGAGAATAATGTCCTCCATTTCAGCACCCATCGTTGCTGGGAGAATAATATCCGCGTAAGACGCCGTATCAGTAATAAAGTGGTCTGCGACTACCAAAAAGAGGTCGTCACGCATTAAACCTTCAATCACTTTCCGTGAGTCTGGTGCTTGGGTCACTGGATTGGAGTTCCAACACATCAACGAATGCAGCTGTTTCTTATCGGATTGACCGGTCAAGACGTTGCCTATCTGCAAGTTGTTAATGACCTGAGTCCCTTTAGGGATCCAATCAGGTCGACACATTTTGTCAAACTGATAAGGGTGTTCCCAGAATGGAAATGCAAAGATGCCCCCGCCCACTTCCCGCCACGCTCCTGTCAAAGAAGGCAAACAACAAACAGCTCGGATTGCCTGCCCGCCTCCTTGGTGGCGCTCTAAAGCAACCCCAACGCGGATAGCAGCTGATTTGGTGCCCGCATATTGCCTTGCGAGCTCACGGATATCTTCTGCATCGATTCCAGTGACATCAGACGCTTTTTCAGCAGTCCAAGCTTGAGCACGCTCTTTTAATTCATCGTACCCATGGGTATAAAGCTTTACGTAATCTTCATCTATCAGGTTTTCCTCTATGATCGTATGTATTAGAGACATAGCTAGCGCCCCGTCAGTACCAACTCGAGGCGCAATATGCCAATCCGCTTCTTTGGCTGTACGAGAGCGATGAGGATCGATTACAACGACTTTTGCTCCATTCTTTTGCGCTTTTTTTATCACGTGCCAGTGGTGCACATTAGTACTCACGCTATTGCACGCCCAAACAAGAATCAACTTTGAGTGCGCGAAGCTTTCAGGATCCATACCCCCACTTGGGCCGTTCGTCATCAGCCAGGCAGTTGCAACACCAGAGCCACACATTGTTCGTTCCATCACGGAGGCACCTAGTCGGTTAAAAAAAGCATCCCCACCATTTATTCCATGCACCAGGCCTTGATGACCTGCGTAACTATAAGGGGCTATCGACTGGGCTCCATGTTTTTCTATTATGCTCTTCCATCGTGTGGCTATTTCAGTCAGCGCTTCATCCCAGGTAATTTTTTCAAACGAGTTTGTCCCTTTTTCTCCACACCTTCTCATCGGGTGTAACAATCGATCAGGGTGATAATGACGTTTCTCGTAATCCTTCAATTTCACGCACAACCCACCTTGAGTGAGAGGATGATCAGGATTTCCTTTTGTAGACACTAACTTATTATCTCGGACTTCATAAATCATCGCGCAAGTGTCAGGGCAATCGTGCGGACATCCCCCCGCATATTTAACAGTATTTGACATGAATGACGTTCCCCCTAAGTCATTACAAAGCTCCTGTTCTTTATTGCCTACAAACGTAAAGTTCAAAGAGCTTAAGATTGTGTGAGCTGTGCTTCTATAAGAGAAGATAATACAACAACGACTGCATTTCCAACTCTGCGAACGAGTGCCGTCTCTTTTCTGATCACAAAAGTGTTGTTGCCTGTGTATTTTTAGAACGACAGGTTCTTCCCCTAAGACCGAGACTGAAACACAAATATTCTTTTAGGCAAAGGCTAATACGGATCTGACTCTCGGTGTCGCTTTACGGCTCTAAATTTGAATAGATTAAGCTCGAAAGATTCAATTTATTGATAGAAACTCACTCATCAATTTATTTACTTCTTCCGGACAATCTTGTTGGATCCAGTGGGAACCGTTTGGAATAAACTTTGTCTGCAGATCCACAACAAACTGGGACGTTTTAAGAGCCAAACCCTTAGAAAGTGCTAAGTCTTGCTCTCCCCAAATAAGTAAGGTGGGTACGGTGATTTTTTCTCCGCTAGAGTCGGTGTTCGCCATCTTAGGAGGGTATCTAAATAATGCTCTGTAGTAATTAATCATTGCGGTGAGCGTGCCATTCTGAGCTGCATGTTTTCTATACACTTCTGTAACTTCCTGCGGGAACATATCGCTATTAACGCTTGTTTTCTCCAGCATACGTCGAATAGGCATGGCATCATTTCTCCCCAAATACCACTCTGGAAGAAACGGCAGCTGGAAAAAGTACATGTACCAACTCATCAGAAGTTGGCGCAAGTTCAAGCCCCGTTTAAAAGCAACAGGGTGTGGACAGTTCATAATCACCAAGCTCTTGAGCGCTTTTAGCTTTCGAGAGGCAATGATCCAAGCGAGAATGCCTCCCCAGTCATGGGCTATGATAGTCACCTCGTCAGAGTCGCTAGCGTCAATCAAACCGACAATATCATTTAATAGTTTGTCAATTGAATAATCGCTTACTTTCGGCGGCTTATAAGAATTCCCATACCCTCTCAGGTTAGGGGCCCAAACCTTATAACCCATGTCAGCGAGTACAGGAAGTTGTTTTCTCCACGAGAAATTGTTCTCGGGAAACCCGTGAAGACAAAGAGCAAGCTTGCCACCCTCGCCACAGCAATCTACTTCGAAGGATATCTCTCCGATTTCGACCATGACCGTTTTAATTTCTGAAGAGCTCAATTTAATGGAGCTATTAATGGGTGACGCTTTAGTGAATGCACGTGCGCAAGCGTATATTTAGCAAGGAACATTATCTATGAATCAATTTATGGGCATTCGGCCTAACAAGCCACCCCATTTTATTTTTGACGCAGGGATTTCTTTTCTGGCTACATCCCAGACCTGATCATAGCGATACCAGGGTAACCCAGGATATAAATGGTGAATAAGGTGGCGTGATTGTCCTAGCAGTAAAAAGCGATTAATTGTATGCGTATCAATCATTCCAGTTGCACCGATCGGATCCGATCGTTGTTCTACACCTTGCACGTGATGAATATACGCGAACAAATAGACCAGAATTATCCGGCCTAGAAACATTGGCACAACAAAAGCGCATAAAAACTCAAGCGCATAACTTGAGCTGAATCCGATTACGAAAACACTGATATAGAAAAACAACCCAGCACAAAATCGGACACGCTCGCCCTGCGGCCTTTCTGACCAAACACTTAGGTAGTAACGCGTCCATAGAATATCTAGAAAAGCCCAATTCAGAACCCTATTGAACAACGGGGCGGAGATGAATCTTTCGTCAGGGTCACTTTGACTCTCTCCCGTACGTTGATGATGTGTAATGTGCAGAAATCTATACAAGCTAGTGTTAAACCCTGGAAGTATTAATTGCGCTGAGAGAGTCCCAAGCAGATCATTTAGCCACATCACTCGTGAGAACGACCGATGCGTCGCCTCATGTAATGGGGTAAAGCTAAAAAAAATGATCGCCGAGTTAATAAGCACGAGTGTTATTACATTTAGCTCCCCTGCAAGGTAGAAACTCGTAATTATTCCGAACCCCGCTAAAGTGAGAATCAAGATGAGAAAAGTAGGCAATGCCAACAACGGGACTTGGAACGCATCCTGCAGTTCCGGCGTCTTCCGAATACCATGAATGATTTTTCTCTGAGCTGTAGCTTCCACTTCACTCTCCCTCGTTAAACGATCAACTATGCTGTTTCATATTAGGCTAATGAGACAAATTATCTGAATCAGGATCATGTATCGAGAAAATTTTTCTGACCGTTTCAATAACCGTCCAAGTGGCAACTTCGTTTTTTCTGGTGTAGAAAGTGTCACCGGCTGAATAATTATGTATCTCTCCGTTTTCGCAGAGAAGCTGTATTTTCCCTTTTATAAGAGTGCACATCTCATCTCCTGGGTAAGTGTATTCGAATTTCCCAGGCGTGCATTCCCAAACACCAATCATCGTCCTCATCCCAAATCCACCAACGTCAAAGCGACCCGTGTGGACAGGATTGCCTTCTATTGCGTTAACAAACGGCAGCTCTTCCATAGAAGGCCATGGCTCGAGGCCATCCTCATTCTTCATTTTGACATAATCAAGCAATCGAAATTCTCCCCGATGTAAATTGCAGTCTCGTTTTCATACTAAATGAATACAATAAAACTAAGCAAGCCTTTCCATCGCTGAACTTGCTCGTCAGAGTTTCTTATTTAATACTAGGTAGTCTACGTAATTTTAATTTGAGATTTACCTCTGCGGCGGGGCTCTACAACACACTGTCGGTGTGGCACTTGTCATAGAATCAGAATATTCTAGGATATGACGAAGAGAGAACATCAAAGCATCCAATCTGTTTTTTTGAAGGACATATAAATATCTGCATATTTGCCGACAGCTCGTATCCCTTTAGCGAAAAAATATCGTGAACCTTCTGGCATTTATTTTCGAGCTATTGCCACTTATGGGTTTTTTCATTGGCTACAACTTATACGGTATCTTTTTTGCTGCGGCGGCAGGTATAGGTATTTCAGTAGCAGTTATCGGGATATCTTGGTATGGAGGCAAATACTTAGCCCCTTTCCCGATTTTTTCTCTGTTAATTACTATTATATTGACAGCAATGGCGTTCTTATTAGGTGATGCTGTATTCATCAAAATGCAGCCTACTTTTTTTAACGGGTTGTTCTCCGCACTATTACTTGGTGGACTTTTAATTGACAAACCCATGATGCGTTCGTTTTTTTCCAAGCAATTCCAACTCTCAGACCGAACATGGCATCAGCTCAGCTTTCGCTGGGGCTGTTTCCTTTTTGTTCTGGCAATTGCTAATGAAATCGTTTGGAGAAACAATTCAGAAGCATTTTGGGTTGGCTATAGAACTTTCGTCGCCGCGCCGGCGGTTCTTGTTTTCATGCTGTCACAGTTGCCCCTAACTCTGAAGGGTCGGATGTAATCTAACAGCTCGTGCATAATCTATGATGCGCACCAAGCTATCTAATACTGAGGAGCGTGCCGGCTATTAGATAAATTCGACGGGAAGCTTGTTCAAAACCCTGAAAAATGAATTCGACCATTCCATCTCGTTTTCAATCAGTTTAATCTTTGGGACTCGAGACAAAAACCCTCCAATCGCAGCTCGACCTTCCATCCGAGCAAACTGGTTTCCTAGACAGTAATGAGACCCTCCACCAAAGGACAGATGCGCAATATTCTTTCTACTAATGTCAAAATTATCTGGGTCATCAAACCTATCAGGATCTCTATTTCCCGCACCTAACATAAGCCATAAGACGGAGTCGGCAGGTAAGGTTTTTCCTCGAATTTCTACCGCTTCTTGCAGTACCCGCCAGTTGAAAAGAATTGGTGTGTCGTACCTCAAACACTCATCCACAGCATTGTCCAGCAAACTCGAATCCGAATGGAGCAAAGCTCTTTGCTCTGGGTTTTTTATGAAAGCTAAAAGACCATTCCCGATAAGACCAGTAGTAGTTTCGTATGCTGCGACCAGCAGTCCGATGGCCTGTATCACTAGCTCACCTTCACGCAGCTTATCTCCTTCGTCTTCTGCCCTAATCAGCTCTGAAACCAAGTCATCTTGCAAATTTTTACGTCTTTCTTGAACCAAACGATCAAAGTAATCGGCCAGCGCCACTCCTGCCTCTCGTATTTTAAGTTGCTCTGTCTCCGGAAGAAAACGAGCCCAAAATGCCTTCGTTCGCTCTCCCGCCCACCGTTGAAAAATCAACCTGTCACTTTCGGGGATACCCATAATCCGGCATATCATACGACTGGGGAGATCTACTGCAAGATCAGCACAAATATCCATCCCTCCCGCTGCCAAGCCTTTTTCTATTGCGTTATCCACTGATTCGTCAATAGCATGTTGCATTAATTTGACAGCTTTCCCAGTAAAAGCTTTGATCACTAACCGTCTCAAACGAAGATGCTCTGGGCCATCCATATTAAGCATGAATCTATGAAAATCACCTCTGGTATCGAGTGGGTCAAAACTAGGTGCAGTTCCATCGGACAGTGTCATAGCCACTGGAGAGTTTTTCATTATTGTTGCGATATCATCGTATTTGGTCAGTCGCCAAACACCTAGGGGCGTCAAGTTTACCGGATCATTTTCCTGAAGAGCTCTAAGACCTGGGTAAGGGTTGTCTCGAAATGCCGCCGACAGAGGATTAGACCCATGCCATGCTTCGTCAGGCAACGCACTTAGTTGCTCTAGCAAACTAGGTTCCGCCATATTATTTCCCTCCCCTTATTTTTCACCCACGCGCAATCAACACAAATAAATTCAGCAATAATACAAACGTCTGTCTAGACATTGCTCTTGACTTGCTAGACAAACTTGCTTTTACCTGCCCAACCGGCGGCTAAAGTGGTCATCGCTAAAATATCAATTTGAACAGCTGCAATTTTCCAAAAATTTTCCAAGCGTTTAAAGCGCCAATGATAAGTACCCCACCCTAAATATGAGTCATCGTCGCTATCTTGCGTAACATGCCAATACATAAAAACCTGAGCGTCGTCTTTTTCCATCGTAAAAGATTCATTAGCAAAATACCTTCTTGGGTTATTAAAACGACTCCAATAGGTATCATAGAATTCTAAGACAGCGATCTTTCCGTTTACATCGACCTCCCATGCGGGTATTTGTATTGCGCTATCTTCGGTGAAAAGCTCACCCAAAGAGGACCGGTTTTTCTCATCCACCGCCACGGCATACTGACTGAGCAACGTTCTAATCGAATCTTTATCTTTGAGCGCCCTGATTTCAATTTCTAGTTCTAATAGTCGTTCTTCAACCGCCTTCATTGCATTCCCCTTTTTTTATAGTTTTAAAACTTAAACATATCGATGCCCAGCTAATCACCTATCGTAATGTCCTAAAGAATAACCGTGCGCCGTCTACCCGCGGTTCTGGTTCTTTCATGGGCGAAATACTATTTGGCACGAGGTCTATTTCGCAAGTGCTCAATGCTCTGTTGAGATATAGCGATCCTAAACGATTCAAATTTCAAATAGGCAATCCCCTAAAGACCTTCAGTAAGGTTATCCTGCCATGAATCGAATTTAAAAACATATAGCAGTAATGAAGGCGAGTTAACTATTCGGAATGCAATTAACTTAAACGCAGTTATACTAACTTCAATCTAAATCAACACAACAATCGGGAGAACTCTTGTGGTAGCTTATTTTCTCGGGGAATTCACTGTTCATCATCCGAAGAAAATGGGAGCTTATCGCTCTAAGGTCGAAGCCACTATTGCCGAACATGAAGGTGTGTTTCTCCATCGTGGCTTAGGAGAAGTTGAAGTTGTCGAAGGTTCAATTGGCGAACACCCTTTGAAAGTATTGTTGCAATTTCCTAGTATGGAGAAATTAAAGGGTTGGTATTACTCGACAGAGTATCAAGAAATCTTAGGAAATCGATTAGACAATGCAGATGGTAATGCAATATTTATGGAAGGCATTTAAAGCGAACGGAATTCTTGATAAATAATCCAAAAAAACACTTCAATATTTATAGATAGGAAATAACATGCATATTAGTGTGGTTTACGATAGTAACTTCAAAGGGCAAACAGAAGTTTTAGCCAAATGTATCGGACTAGGAGTCGATTCTGTCGATGGGATTAGCAGTCACCTAATTCATGTCGATAATGTTGCCGACAACTGGAACACTCTACATACTTCTGATGGGATTATTTTTGGATGTCCTACTTATGTTGGCAGTATTTCAGGGAAATTCAAACTCTTTATAGAAGAGCTAGCTGGCGAAGTATGGTTGAAGCGTATGTGGAAAAACAAAACAGCTGGTGGGTTTACTGTATCAGCTGGAAGATCTGGAGATAAACTGAATTGCTTGAATCAAATGGTTATATTTGCAAGCCAGATGGCTATGATATGGGTTCCACAGCCAATACTTGGAGGGCACTATTCTTCTCAAGGAAGCGAGAATGACCTAAATCGAATTGGTGGTTACCTCGGCACAATGGCTCAAGCAAATATAGACGAGTCAGCCGACATCTCTCCTCCTGAGAGCGATCGCGAAACTGCAAGACTGCATGGCCGTCACATAGCTCAAATTACCACTCAGCTTGTCGCTGGAAGGTTAGCGGTTCCTATCGCAGAAGAGTCTCCGTATGACCCCGAGAAACAAGAACGACCACTGAGCTTGAAAGAGCTATTTACCTGAGTTAGCTAGCTCTCATCTCTGAACGGCGTACCGCAGTGGCTTGACTGTCAACCGTCATGGCATCCTTGTCAATAACTACCCCATAGGTATTCCAAGCAGTATCGAATGTGATGTACTCATCGAGAACATCATCTAAAACGGCATTCTCATCTCTGTCCAGAGCCGCTCCCCAGCCACCACCTCCGGTGGACTCGAACATGAATGTCTCCCCGTGGGAAAAGGGGACATTGGCAAGCAAAGGGCTTTTCCATCCTCCCTTTCCGTCAAGGCCTCCAATAACCTCACTTTTGCCATCACTGTAAATTTTAGTCTGACGTTGGACATCGGAAAACCCTCCACCATTTACTCCCGGGCTACCCTGCAGCGTTCTCGCGGACTCCATACTAAGCAAGCCATCTGACAAGTACCTCACCTTGAAAACTGCTCCTAAACCTCCTCGATGTTGTCCCGCCCCTCCACTATCTGGTCGCAACTCAAAGGCCTCATAGGCGATGGGAAAAAGAAGTTCGGCCGATTCAGCCGGCATATTCATACAGTTACCTAATGGATCTTCAGTGACGTTCATTCCATCTGAATAGGGAGTTCCTCCCCACCCTCCTGCAGGCAGGTCAGAGAAAACACTGGTGGTGCCGTCTGGTGCAACTACGGAAGACACGAACCAATTACAATCGGCGTTAGTCGATCCGGTGATTTTATCCGGACACGCTTGAGCAAGTGCCTGCCATACAGCACTTGTGATTTTTGCGGACGTCAGCGTAGTGCAACCAATCGTAGGCGCGGGCCACTTCGCATTCAACCAGCAGTTATCCGGTAAGGTTATTGTGATCGGATTAAACATACCTTGATTCTGGGGCGCATGAGGCGCTAAAAAGAACTGTAAAGAGTACAGCGCTGCTGATGCCGTATTCGCATAAGGAGAGTTAATCGCACCCTTCACAACCGGCCCAGTCTCTGAAAAATCCACATTGATGTTCGAGCCATCAATCACTAACCTGACTTTAATGGGAATAGGCTCGCTCGAATGGCCATCGGTATCAGCATATTCCTCAGCGAAGTACTCACCATCAGGTATTTCAAGGATCCCTTTCCTTACTATACTTTCTGTATACTCTTGGAGCTGTTTCATGGCTATAGTTAATACATTTACCCCATAGCGCTCGGCAGCGGCTTTCATCTCTGTATCAGCAGCTTTCAAGCAACCTACATGTGCCTGCAAGTCGCCTTTCACAAAGTGCGGAGTTCTAGTGTTGTTTAATATTATGTCCAGTATGTCTTGGTTGACCTCACCTTCACTAAAAATCTTCAGCGGCGGTAATCTGAGCCCTTCACCAGCAATATGCGTCCCATCCATTGCTTGACCGCCGGCTGCACCACCACCCAGATCCATCCAGTGCCCGCGACTGACTGCAAACCCAAGAATTTCACCGTCGAAAAAAATTGGCATCATAAAGGTCATATCATTGATATGAGTACCGCCTTTATAGGGATCGTTCACGACGTACACATCTTCCGGTTTCATAGTGGAGACAGCATATTTTTCTATAATAGCTTCAGCACTAAATTTCATAGCAGCCAGATGGATAGGGCAATTAGCAGCTTGGCTTAGCAATTGAGCATCAGCATCATAAATAGCGTTCGAAAAATCGATCATGTCTGCTAAAATTGGAGAAAAAGAAGCCCGTTGTAATACGGAAGACATTCTGTCGGCCGCATACTCAAAGATACTTCGCAAGACTTCAAAAGTTACAGGATCTACTTTTGTGCCATTCTCTATCAAACCATTCAAATTAACCTTAGTGTCCATTAGATACCTTCTCCTTACTTAGCAACTTTGTTGAGCTCTATAATCATATTACCGTAATCGTCTACCGTACCAACTGCACATGGAGGAATTACAGCACACGCATGCTCAAATTCCACAATACAAGGTCCAACGACCTCAGACTGAGGGCCAAGAGCATGGCCATCGTAAACGACACTTTCGTGCCACTGTCTGTCAAAATAAACGTCCCGGACACCTTTCTTTGCGTCGTTCCCGCTGGCCGCGACCACAACCGCCGGCGGTCGTTTAGTTTTGCCCACTGCCGCTAGTCCTAGAACAACGATAGACGGCTCGAAATCATCCGAACTCACTCCGAATTCTTGTTTATGACATTGATGGAATCGTTGTGAGAGCGCTTTTAAATCATGTTCATCTAGCACCCCTTCAGGCACCGGCGTTTCAACTTCATAACTCTGACCTACATAACGCATCTGTGCAGTTCTTGTCACTATGACATCGGCTTCGACAACGCCATCAGCCGCCAACAGAGCTAATGCATCAGACTCTAACTTCTCATAGAGTTCATTCATTAGACCGACATCAGCGTCTACAACAGCTGAGAAATAAAACACTTCTAAGTCGTGTCTGAGATCCATTGCGGTAGCCCCAAATGCCGATGCAACTCCTGCAGCCGCGGGGACAATGATTTTATTAACATTAATAGATTCTGCAATCAAGAAGGCATGCATTGCACCCGCCCCTCCAAAGCTAGCCAAAATAAAGTCTCGAGGATCGCGTCCTCGTCCTGTGATGACTTTCTTAACCGCTTGCGCCATGTTTTCACAACCAATCCGAACCATTCCATCTGCTGCTTCAATAGTGGATAGGCCAACCTGTTCTCCAACCTTACTTACCGCAGCCTCGGCAGCGGCAACATCTAACATCATTTTTCCACCAAGCGATGGTTCTATCCTGCCTAAAAGTAAATTGGCATCAGTGATCGTTGGCTCCGTCCCTCCTAATCCGTATGAGGCTGGACCGGGACTAGAGCCAGCAGATTGGGGACCCACTCTAAGGCTACTCCCATCATCTACCCATCCAATGGACCCACCACCTGCACCGACGCTATGGATATCTAACATAGGCACTATTACAGGAACTTCCCACTCTATCTCGTGGTCGCGGGTAACCAGTCCTTTTCCATTTTCAACGATAGACACATCAAAGCTAGTACCCCCAACGTCGGTATGTATGATATTCGGGCAATCACCTTTTACCTCGTTTAAGTAAGCAGCATAGGCAACTCCTCCCGCGGGGCCAGATTCAATCAACTCTTCAGGGTGGTGCTTGGCATACCCCACCCCTGTAATACCCCCGCTAGATTTAAGGATCATCAACCTTCCCTGAAATCCTGCACTCTCAAGACTAGCTTCCAAATGACCGAAATACTGCTCCATAACAGGCATCGTCGCTGCTCGTATTGCTGCAGTGACAAATCTCCCATGCTCTCTGAATAAGGCACGAGTATCCGACGAAGTGATGCAATAAATGTCTGGGTTTTCTTCAAGAATAATATCCCGCATTTCATCTTCATGCCGGGCACTCACATAAGAATTAATAAAAGCCACGGCGACTGATTGAATATCATGAACACGAATTTTTTTAGCTATATTTCTAGCTGCCTGTAAATCAAGTGGCCGAACCACTTCACCGTTCACATCAATTCTTTCGTCTAATGTATAGCGATATCGTCTTTTAATAATCGGACGTGGCTTCGTTTGGTAGGGGTTATAAAGCTCTGCGCGATGCTGGCGACCAATTTCAATAGTATCTCGAAACCCGTTGGTCGTTACCATTGCGACCTCCGGATAATCCCGCGTAATAAGTGCATTAGTTGCCGTCGTAGTGCCGTGCATCAAATGCGATACGTCTCTCGCTTCTATGCCTGCTTCCTTAAGGGCATTCATTACGCCCAAGGATCTATCAGGCTTAGTCGTCAGAACTTTAGAGGAGATTTGTCGGTTGTCCTGCTCATCCCATGCAAATAGATCCGTAAAAGTTCCGCCGACATCAATTCCTACTCGCCACATGAAAATTCCCTCTCTAGATATTTAGATTCTTTAGTTGCCCGTTTTATCGCACAACTAAAAAAAAAAAGAAAGTATCCACCATAAAATTAAGCCACTTTATCTAATTCCAAAGCGTAATAATATTCTCTGCCTCAAGTTAATTAGATAACTGATTGCCTGAATGCAACCAAGATCAAAGTTACGAATTTTCTGTAGGAAAACCCTGACCGTATTACAACAGTTCCTCTCGAGAGGAGACTTATAAATCAGGAAGATGAAAAAACAAATGATTGCCGTCTGGTTTCCTAACGATGTAAAAAGCTGACAGAACCTATGGAAAGTAAGGTTCTTTCTATAGACAGTCCCAAAAACCAACGCAGCTTCAGTTAAGTTCTTCTCAACTGAAGCAGTCGCTGAGAGCGGACTTGACTACTGTCGGATCAGACCGGCGAGCATAATCGTCCGCTTGGTCTTTCCAAACCACAACGCCGCTCTCGTCAACAAGTAAGCTGGTTGGGACAGGCAACCCTGGCCTCCCAGGCAGTCGGAAGTTATTTATATTTTTGTTGCGCAGACCAAAAAGCGTAATGACTGTAAGCTTAGGATCTGCAAGCATAATTCCTTTAAGACCATGCATTCCTCGTCCCAACCTGATTTCTGCGGCCGTGTCAGTAGAGACTGTAACCACTGTGACACCTGCTTCATCTAGCTCAGGTCTTAATTCTTCCCATCGCCGTAACTCGGCGACACAATAAGGTCACCAATGTGCTCTAAAAAACTTAATCAGTATTCTGGACCCTGCCAGATCAGAGCTACCAAATAACTTCTTATCATCTGTTTCCGCGGTGAACGCAGGAATAATATCGCCAACGCCTATCCCTTCTTTATCTACTTTTTGCTTGCCCGTGAAAGTCAACACTAGTAGTAATGCAGAAACACCTATAGCCCATAGGCCGGCTGAACCTGCACCTGTATTCGTTGAGGCAATGCCTAACAAAAAACTTAAAAACCAAAAGCTCTGAAACACGCGCGGCGTTTTAGGGAGATTTACTTTCCACGCTTTCCGAAACCAAAAAAAAGTGGCCGTGAGTGCCACAAAAAGCGCCGCTGTGCCCATATACTCCATGATATTTTCTCCGAACGTTTGTTTTTCACTCTCGTGCAAATGATCAGTTACACTAAAACTATACAACCTAAAATAGAAAAGACAACTGAGAATTCTTCAAAAGCAATTGAACGCTCGAAGCACTGTTCGATTTCTAGAGCTATTTCCTTCATAAGAGAAGTAGTTAGTGAATAGATATCGGCGCCAAAAACTAAGGGAGTTGAGATATGATTAAGTTAGTTTATTGTCTGAGAAAAAAAGCAAACATTTCACAGGAAGAGTTTCATCGATATTGGCGAGAAGAACATGCACCTCTGGTAACAAGCGTCGCCCATGAATCTAAATGCATAAAATACATCCAAAGCCATACTATCCAAACAGCTCTCAACGAATTATTCGTTGAATCAAGAGGGCTGGCGGAAGCTTATGATGGGATTACTGAATGTTGGTGGGAATCGGAAGAAGCGTTAGTCAATGCCACTAAAACGGAAGGAGGCATAAAAGTATTTCAGGCCATGCTCGAGGACGAAAAGAGTTTTATAGACTTCAGCCAATCACGTGTTTTTATCACCAAAGAAAATTTGATTTTTGACGAGGCGCTTAATATTCCTTATGACGGATCGCCGAAATAGCGCACCGTTCCCAACCTAATAAGCGGCTACAGGAGCGACCTCAAAACAGGAAGGTGGCATAACGAAACTATATTGCACCTATGCGTCGTCCAATCTCTGCGTAGCGATCTAGCCATCTCAGCACCGTATCTTTGTCTTCTGTGGGGCATCGAGGGATCGCTCTTTCTATGCACCCCATGTCGGCATACCTCTTAAGGTCCTCTTCAGACGTCTCGTAAATATCGAACATCGAAATAGGCGCATCTTCCGGTTTACGTCCATTCTCACGTAAACGCGCGTGCAGATCAGCAATGCTGTCGTCTAAACTTGTCATTAAACCGTCTATTGGGATCCAGCCTTCTGCATAATCGGCTACCCTTTGACAACCCCATTTCGATCCAAATGTGCCAATAATGACTGGTGGATGAGGCTTTTGTACAGGCTTAGGATAAGACCAAACTTTCTCGAAGTTCACCCAATCACCATGAAAGCTTGCTTCTTCTTCGGTCCAGAGAGCTTTCATGGCCTTGACTCGCTCTTCTAAGACTTTCCAACGCTTAGCATAAGGTGTTCCATGGTTTTCCATCTCTTCTGCATTCCAACCTGCGCCCACTCCTAGAATAAATCTTCCGTTGGATAGACGGTCGATCGTAGCCACAGTTTTTGCAAGAGCCAAAGGATCGTGTTCAATGACAAGGCAGACACCTGTCCCAATTTTTATTGTTTTGGTAACCACTGCCGCCGCTGCAGCGCTTGTGAATGGGTCACTCATATGGATATATTCTTTAGGAAGCGGGCCTCCCCCTGGATACGCGGTCTCTCTGCTAGCAGGAATATGCGTATGCTCAGGAAACCAAACCGACTCAAAACCGCGCTCCTCAGCTGCGATCGCCAGCTCATCGGCACGTATCGTGTATTCCGTATTAAAACTAAAGACTCCAAGTTTCATGAAGCCTCCGTATTAAAAACACCTAGACTAGTAATAATTATTGGTATATCGACTCAACTGCCCCATTGGTTGTAGTAGCAGACGTCTTCAAGCGGCAAACGTTTCGCTTTCCCCAAATCGCCCCCCTTGAGCCAAGCAATGGGCAACAATGCCGTCTGGGTAATATCTTCAGGAATACCTAGGATCTTAGCAGCTTCCTGTTCATAAATTAGATGCAGACTAGTCCATGCTGAGGCTACTCTCCGTGCACGCAGCGCCAACATAAGCGACCAAGTCGCAGGCAAAATCGAACCGTACATGGAAGCTTGGGTGAAAACATCCTCTTTTTCAAACCGACTCTGAATGCACGGAATAATTAAAGCTGGCGCTTTTTGCATGTTTTCTAGTAAATGAGCAGATGATTTCCAAACTCCATCTTTTTGCTTACTTCGAAGATCGTCCGGGTCGAACTCTCGAGTAGCACTAACACCAGTGCGAGTCAGAGCAGTCGCATCTGCCACATATTGCTCTGCACCCTTACGGTAGCAATCAGCCAAGCCTAATTTGAGGTCAGGGTCAGTGACCACAATGAACCGCCAGGTCTGGGTATTTGCACCTGTAGGCGCTTGCAGTGCGATTGTTAGTGCTTCATCAATGATTTTTCGAGGCACTTCTCGTTCAAAGTCCAAACGCAGGCGAACGCTGCGTGTTGTATTGAGAACATGGTCTACACTGGCCAGATCGATCGGAAAAACTGTATCGTCCATAAGTCTAACTCCCTTTAAATCATTTCGTTATTATTCTGCTGTAAAAGCGAGCAAAACATTTCCTCCATGGGCACCAAACTTGGCATACCCGGAGGTAACATAGACGGTGCCATCAACGACAACCGTGCCAGGCCCATCCAACGCCCCGCCTCGGGCTTTCGCTCCGCTAACTGACTCATAGTCTCTGACGGCGTCATATTCCCAAATTACCGCGCCTGTCTCAGTGTCATACGCTTTTAAAATACCACTGAGTGCACCAGAAAAAACAACACCAGGAATAACGGTAACACCAGCATTTTGAGCCGGACTACATTTGTTAGGACTTTCGACTCGACCCTCACAGGTCCCTGGAGGTGCTTCCCAAATTATATTGCCCGTGGCCGGATCGACGGCAAACATACCACCACCCGTTTCAGGGTTTAATTCAGTGTCTGCAGAAAGAAATTTCTGATCCCGCCAAGTCGCGTCAGCTGCCGCCACATAAATCTGCTGGCCATCGTTTGCTGGCCCCCATTCAATACCGCCTAAAATACCACCTTCCGCTAATTTCTTTTTCCAAAGTAATTTCCCATTATTATCTGGGTCCATTACATGCAGGACACCGGTCTTTTGCCCAGCTGCCAGAATTCTTTTGCCCGAAGGCAATACCATTAACATTGGCGAGGATCCCATATCTTCGTCAGGGCCTGCATCATCTGGACAATTCTCATGCGTCCCGTTTTGACATGATGCATTCCATGCGTCGCCGACCAAGCCTTGGTAAACCCATTCCATTTTTCCGGTGTCCATCGACAGCGCGACTATAGAATCAGAGGAGCTTGTAGCAGGTTGAGAATAATTATCACTGGTCGCCGCATAAATACGACGAAGCTTTTTATCAAGTGTCACAGCGGACCACACTGTTGCGCCCGAGGGCCCCATCATTGACTGACCTCGACTATTCTTCCCTTGTATCGCTGGGACTTCGTCTATTGTGTATGTCTGCCAAATAGTACGACCTGTTGCCGCATCGATTTTCAAAATAGTTCCACGAAAAGAGCAACATTTATAGTTCGGATCAATAGCAAGCCCTTCTTCTAACGAAGTAATCCCAACATACAATGCACCCTCATAATGTTGGAACCCTCCAACAATACGTGCCGCAGGGTGGGTGTCGCCGCGGATTTTCCAAACCAGCTCACTAGTCACTGCATCTATTGCATAGATCCAGCCTCCTATATCTCCAAAAAAAGCAACCAACCGTTTTTCAGGGCCGACTTCCTTTAGTAATGCAGCATTTTTTATACTGTTATCCGCTTGAAACGTCCAATAGGTGCAACCTGTATCAGCATCTAAAACGTACATTTTCCCACTCTTACTTCCGATATAGATCCGCCCATCAACCACAGTCGGCTGGCTTTCCACATTGGACTCACCTGGAAAAGCAAAAGCCCATTTAAGCTTTAGTTCTCCAACATCATCTTTAGTCAGACCGGCACTCGCGGCATCTTGGTAGCGCATATTCTCATCACCATTACCCCAACCATTCCAATGTGCCTTGGCGAAAGTATCGACTGATGCCTTCATAGGGCTTTCACAAATGTTGGTTTTGCCTCCCTGCCAATTCGCGGTATATTTTTCCCCGGACAAATACTCTGCTACAGCCACCCGTTGCGGCCCATCCATATTCCATTGTCCAATCACTCGCATCACACCAGTTTCCATCGCAGTAACAATAGCTCCTGCAGAAAGGTCATTTAGCATTTTTTTGGTCGGAGTCCTTCCCGCCGCATTGTCGTGACAACTGGCGCACTGTTTGTCATAAATATCAGAACCCGTCTCTGCAAACACACTCCCCCCAGCTAAACTAAAGCTCAAACATAAGACCAAAAAAGCTGAAATACTAATAGATTGACGAATCATGAACTCTCCCCTAAATTAAACATCCAGCTAATATAAATGAGCCGATGTTATTTGTCATTGGCGCATTTAAATCAAGTTATTCTGCAACCTGACGTTTGCGCATAATTTGCGGTATTTCAAGTGTGACGACAAGCTCTCCCTTTTGATTTTCCCCTGTATAGCGCATACGTATAATTCCCCTATCATTTCTAGATTTAGATGGGATTAGCTCTAATACTTCCCCTGTCCCATATAAAGTGTCTCCTGGACGCAATGGCGTGTGCCATATAACTTTATCCATCCCTGGGGCACCCATACCGCACTCTGACATCACACCTGTGTCCCAGAATGATCGAAATGTCAGTGCAATGGTCTGAAGACCACTTGCAATTAACCCTCCAAAGGCACCTGATTCAGAGGCATGCGCATCGATATGAATGGGTTGAGGATCGTACTGAAGCGCAAAATCAATAATATTTGCCTCGGTAAATGTTATACCTTTACCTTTAAACCGTTCACCAATTTTGAAATCTTCGAAAAAATAGGCGGTCATCAAAAAGTCTCCTTTAGTTAGTTTTGTACTATTTGCCAAGATATGCCGTTGCCTTGATCTCAAACTCAAGACCAGGCGTCGACAAGGAAGTCACACCTACGCCGGTCCACGCAGGATAACGACCTGTGAAATAGCGATCTTTAACTTTCACTACCAAAGCCAAGTCTCTCATGTCGGTGTGGTAGGTTACTATTTCCACCACATCGTCAAAGCTAGCAGAAGCTGCTTCCAACACGGTTTTCAAATTCTCAAACGCCTGCACTAATTGAGCTTCTTTCCCTACTACTACATTCATATCAGCATCTCTTCCGACCTGACCTGCCACATACAAAGTGTCGCCCGCTCTGACTGCAGGCGAATAATGATAGCGTTCATTGATGATTTTCATCGACGGAGGAACAATGTCAATCCTATTCGCTTGCATCGCCCATAAATCGCTTTGCGGGAACAAAAGTATCAAGATAGAAAAAAAACCAGCAAAATATCGAGGCTTAAAAACATTCATTTGTTTGTATCTCCTAAGTTAGCGTAAATCAACTTTAACTCGTTATGTGTATTCACTAGTCGATGATAATATATAGACTCCAGAATGGCCGTCAAACCTTCAGCGTCTTTACGTCAGCGTCGAGAAAACTTATATTGTCTTCATGAATTATAGACGCAATAGCTTTACCATATTAAAGCTTGGCAGCGCATGCTGGGTAGGCACAATATCCATAATGCTGATTGTGCAATTATTCGTCGGAAGTTCGATCACCGATCTAACCTACTTGATGGCCATCATACTGCTCCCTCCGTTGGGCCTATTTATCATATGGGCGTCAATATTCACAGTTATCGATCTATTTTCCAAAAACTGGCGTTCTTGAGCATGCTCATCAGACTCATTGCCATATCACTGCTCTTGCTACTTTTATCTAAGCTTTTAAAACCTGTAATGCCGAGATTCAGTCAGGCGATCCTTATTGGTCTTGGCATCACCCTTGTGGGAAGTTTCTTATTGTTTATCTACGCTTTCATATCCTAGCCTGCGGCAACATCACAGTGTTTCATCTGAACAAGATATAGCTATACTCCAAGCAAGTGATGAATAATGAATATTATATTTATAATTCACTTTCATGCTAGGATGGCTTTTATCCACTAGAAAGTACATTAAAACGAGCTCATAAAATTAGGAAATCACTATGACAGATTCAAACGAATATACGCCGCCTGAAGTTTGGACATGGGACACAGAAAGCGGAGGAAAATTCGCAAGTATCAATCGTCCTATTTCTGGACCAACCAGTGAGAAAGCCTTACCTGTTGGAGAGCATCCGTTGCAATTATATTCAATGGGCACACCCAACGGAGTCAAAGTGACTATCCTGCTTGAAGAGCTCTTAGCGTTAGGTATAAAAGAAGCTGAATATGATGCTTTCTATATTGATATCAGTGAAGGAGATCAATTCAGCAGCGGTTTCGTCGACATCAATCCAAACTCAAAAATTCCTGCTCTTTTCGATCGGAGCACCTCCCCTGGTACCAGAGTTTTTGAATCTGCGGCAATTTTATTCTATCTGGCGGAAAAATTCGGACAATTCATACCAACCGATCCTGCCCAACGCGCAGAGTGTATGAGTTGGCTATTTTGGCAAATGGGCAGCTCTCCATATCTAGGTGGCGGATTCGGACATTTTTATGCCTATGCACCGTCTAAAATGGAATACCCAATAAATCGTTTTGCAATGGAAGTTAAGCGTCAGCTAGATGTACTCGACAAGAACCTCATGTCAAAGCAATTCCTATCTGGGTCTGAATACAATATTGCTGACATGGCGACCTTCTCTTGGTACGGATGGCTTGTAATGGACAACCTTTACGAGGCTAAAGACTTTCTTGATGTAGCCTCATATAAAAATGTAAACAGATGGGCTAATGAAATAAATGAACGGCCTGCTGTGCAACGTGGACGAAAAGTTAATAGAACTTGGGGACCCGAAGAAGGCCAATTAAAAGAAAGACATAATTCGAGCGACTTAGACTAGCTGTAAAAGTGAGTCAACCCGTACCACAAGAACTTACTGAGCAAAATGCTCAATGGAATCAATTACGATGAAATTTGGACTAATACCAATCAATGTAGGCGTTACCGCACCCGAGCAAATTATCACCACAGTGCAGACCGCGGAAGCAGCGGGGTTCGAAAGTGCTTGGACTTTTGAGCACGTTATGATGCCGGTCGACAATAAATCCAAGTACCCCTATAACGAGAGTGGCGACTTAGGTGTCTCTCCCGATACGCCGTTCTTCGATCCCCTGATAACGCTTGCCGCCCTTGCCGCCCACACCACGACTATCCGTTTAGGCACCGGCGTTAATATCGTCGCACAAACTAACCCTTTGCTGCTAGCCAAACAAGTCGCGAGCCTCGACCTATTCTGCGGCGGGCGTTTAATTTTTGGTGCCGGTATCGGTTGGCTGCAACAAGAGTTTGATGCGATGGGTGTGCCGTTCGCTCGCCGTGGCGCGCGTTTCGATGACTATATAGTGGCGATGAAGAAGGTTTGGTCCGGCGACATAGTAGAGCATGAGAGCGATTTTCTCTCCTGGCATGGTTTCAAGAGCTACCCACTTCCGGCACAGAAGGCGGCGATGCCTATCGTCATAGGTGGCAATGCAGGCAAGATTTTCCAACGGATTGCAAAATATGGTGACGGCTGGTTTATTCCCCCATCCGCACCTACATTAATGCGCGAGCAGCTCGTCGAGTTGCGGAAGGTCTGTGAAAGTGAAGGGCGAAATTACGACGATATTGAACTAACTTCATTATGGGACCCTAAGGGTGGAGACGATTCGCTCAAAGAATTAGCGGACCTTGGTATTGCGCGCGCCGTTGTCATGGGCGGAGGGCCAGACATGATTAAGCTGGTTGGAGATAAGTTCATTCGGTAACAAGTAAAAATAACGGTTTAAGCATGGAAAGAGAGGGGAGGCTCAGAAAAATCAACCAAGCTTCATTCTGAGCTCATCTTTTAATTTAGGTTTGTTGATTTTACCGGTTGATGTTAGCGGCAAATTACTTTCCTCGTAAGCAATAATACATTCGGGCACTTTGTATGAAGCGAGTTCTCTTCTACAAAATTTCCGTAAATCTTTCTCCGGCTCCCGTTCCCCTTCTTCGTACACGACTACAGCGACAACTTTCTCTTCTTTAAGAGGATCCTCAATTCCAACAACGTACGCTTGTTTAATTTTAGAATGTTTAACGAGAATCCCTTCGACTTCAAGTGGCGCGACATTGATACCACCTGTTTTGATCATCTCCTTGAAGCGTCCTTTAAAATAGAGCCGCCCATCTTGATCGAGACAACCTAGATCTCCCGACAAAAAGAAATCGTCATGGAAAGTCGATACAGTCAATTCTGGCTCTAGATAGTAACCAACCGTGACGTGGCCTTTAATAGCAATCTCGCCTATAACACCAGAGGGAAGAACTTCTCTCGTGTCACGATCTAATATTTGTACAGTCATACCTGGAAGAGGCATGCCTTGGGAATTCAATCGTTGCTCTAGAGTATCAAAGGCATCACAGACCGTAGCGTTGCCGTACGTCTCTGTTGACCCATAAACGTTACATAGCTCATGAGCTTTTAATGTCTCTATTATAAATGCTACATCTTCCGGAAGTCCTATCGTCAGACCTGTACGCATAGTCTCAACCGCATCTTTGGACCAGTAGCTACTCGCCTTGAGAGCTCTTACCATGTTCGCCATTCCGTAGAAAACTGTACAGCACTGCGATCTAATAATAGTAAGCGCCTGATCAGCGTCAAAGCTTTCCTGCAAAACGATCGTGCCACCATGCGTCATTATTGCGGGTAAAGCGTTAGCAGAACCGAAAGACCAAAATAATGGCACCGCAAGCCAAAGGCGATCTTTTTCGGTCAAATGCTGACGCTCACCTATATCAAAGCCATTTTCTATAACACTTTTATGGGCGAGCATCACCCCTTTCGGGCTAGCAGTTGATCCGGATGTGTACAATATGTAACAAATGTCTTCAGGAGTTACAGATGCTTGAGCATCTAAGAGAGCCTCCTCACTATGTAGAGAATTTCGATTCATAAAGTCAGACCAGCTTGCGATCGCACCCTCAGTCTCTCCATCGATGGTAATGACGGTCTTTAACTCCGGTAAAGCTGGGGAATCAAAAGCAAATGGTTGTTGTTCTGATAGCCCTGGACAGTCTGTTCGAATTCCAGCCAGGAAATCCTGGCCTCGGATCTTCGATAACATAATCAAAGCTGAGGCACCTGATTGATTCAAACACCAGTTCAATTCTCTACTTGTCGAAAATGTGCTGACAGCAGTCATCACTGCCCCTATCTTTGCTATCGCAAAAGTAGCGATTAGCCATTCAGGCCGGTTCCCCGCCAACACCGCAACTCTATCTCCATGTTTTATCCCTACAGACAATAGCGACCTAGCAAACTTATCTACCTCTTTTCTCCACTCAGAGAAGCTGATGTTTACATCCCCAAACACAAGCGCTGTCTGCGAGCCTCTTATGACAGACATCTCATCGAGAAGATTACCCAGTGTTTTACTTAGAGGACGAATCATTATTTCAAACGTGCCAATTAATAACTCGGTTTACGCTTTTCGAGGAATGCCGCGACTCCTTCCTTAAAGTCATCACTTGCACGAACGTCTTCTCCTAAGCGTTGTTCAAGTAATTCTCTACTTTGCACATGAGCGGAGATAGTATCGCTCACTTGCTTTTTAACAGCCTGAACAGCCTTAGGCCCGTTACGCGCGATGGTTCCCGCTTTCTTTAGCGCCCAACTCATGAGCTCTTCGTGACTTTCAAAAATTTCATTGACGAGATCTAGCTCCATACTTCTCTTAGCGTCAATGAGCTCTCCTGTAAGAAGAAGATCCATTGCATGTACATAGCCGATTTGCTCTACAAGCTTTAATGTTGCGCCTCCAAAAGGATAAACAGACCACTTAACTTCGGGTAAACCAAAGCGTGCACTCGACACACAACCTCGTATATCTGTGGAGAGTAAAAGCTCGAGGCCACCCCCAATACAATCTCCATTAACTGCAGAGATAATTGGTTTCGAATATGAATCACATTTCAGCAAGGAATGATTAACAATTGTTGCCATCTCTTCCGATGCACTCAGGTCGCCACTAAGGTCTGCTCCCACACAAAAACCTCGCTCTCCCGCACCGGTCACAATAATGCAACGCGTGTCATCTGCTTCTAATTCATCCCATGCAGCACCTAATTCACGCATCATATTTCGCGTCATGGCATTCAAACAAGACTGATTATCTATGGTTACCATCGCAACATATTTATCAACTTTTTCTAAAGTGATCTTCACGTGGTCTCCTAAAAGAATCTAGCGAAAAGCAGGCATTACATGCTCGGCGAAGTCTTTCAGTACTTTTCTTTCGCAATCCATCGGCGGCCATAATGCGATTTCTTTCATGCCTGCTGATTCAAGTTTTCGAACATGTTCGATAATTTGGTCTGGCTCCCCAACCAATGTCCCAGCCTCTATTGCCCCAGGAGTAATATATCCACGTTCATCTGGCTGTAAATAAACCAAGTGGCCTTCATGTATTTGACGAAAACGCGCTCTTTCAGGAAGACTCATATTGGAGACTCTCTTGAGATAGTCTCCCCAAATTGGTTGGAAATATTCAGGGATAATCGCATCGTTTTCGCCGCTGTCTTTCCACAGCTCATAGTAAAAATGCAACTCGCATGCCACCCAACTTCCTGTTTCATCAATGACACGATCATCTGTCAGCTTATCACCGGGCGCTAAGACACAGCTGCTCGTGATAAAAGCTGTATGGAAATCCTCAGGCAACTGCCGTCCAACTTTAGCAGCACCGGCATAAATAGCATCCAGCTTAGGTGTGAACACCTCTGGCTCGCCTCCAACAGTCATGAACCCATCTCCAAATCGGCCTGCAGCGGCTAATGCCATGGGGCCATTCGCTGCCACATAAATAGGAATAGGATCTTCAAGGTTCAAAAAACCTCTATCTTGGTGCATGAACTGTATCTCTCGGGTTTCACCATCATAGGTATAGTCAACAGCGTCCCCCTTCAATAACTGTCTGACAGTTTCCAAATACGAGCTAAAGGCCTTTGCTCGCATCGGATTCTGTCCCATTGTGCGCATCGCAGTATGTCCTGTGCCTAATCCCAAGAATGTACGACCCGGAGCAATCGCATTGATACTACCGATCGAATGCGCTGTCACTGGCGCAATACGAGTTCCAGTTATAGCAACGCCAGTCCCCAATTTTATGCGGCTCGTGTTGTGGGCGGCTAAAGCTAATGTTGCGTAGCAGTCCGACCATATCATTTGTGAATCACCTACCCACGCTCGATCAAAACCCAGTTCTTCTGCGTACTGAATGAACTTCCAGTTATTTATATGCGTGCTTACCCCAATACCAAATTCCATTTTTTTTCCTTCTAAAAAATTAAAATAGTCCTAGTTAAACCGTTGCTTTTAAGACACTCCTCTATGGACGAGACTGCTCATAGAACTCGTTGGCGAGATCTGAGGACGTCATGACCCGACCAAAATAAGGTAACAACTTCTGCATGGTTTGTTCGCTATAATCACCCAGCATTCTATCGGTACAATCAGATAAGATGACTACGCCATAGTCTCGTTCGTTAGCGCTACGTGCTGTCATCTCAATACCAAAGTTCGTCGCTAGTCCAGCCAAAATTAGAATCGTTCGGCCAGAATTTCTAAGTAACACCTCAAATTCACTGCAAGTGAACGGATCTACTTTCGCGTTATCGACTTCGTATTCAAAAGATCCGACCTCAGGTTTAAGTTCGTCTAGCGTTTGGGCACCCCAGGAACCTCGAACGGCCATGTTACTCTCCGGCACCTGCAAAACTCTTCCCGATCCTCTAACGTAGCCATTTCGCCGAATACTCAGCTCTGGGTGGCCGGGCCGAAAGGTTTCGTTGTGGAAAATAATAGGAATTTTATTCGCGCGACATTGATGTACTAAGGAAACAATACGCTCCTTTGTATCAGGAAACGGCAGAGTGTCTTTGGTGAAATGATAACCACTACCTTCAGGATGCCAGAAGTCATTCTGCAAATGAGTCAGAACCAGAAGTGCTTCATTGACAGGAACGGGCGGAAATTCGACCATAGTATTTTCCCCTTAATACAACCGCTTAGATCGTCGCTATCATACTCACGGGCAACTACTTTCTTCAACCTCTAGATTTTTAGAGCACTGCACATTTATTGTCTAGCTATTCAAAATCACATCGGCATCTACGAAACCGTCTGCGCCTTTAACAAAGCCTTTCCATACTTTCATATATTCAACAAACGTATCACTTAATCCTTCGTTTCGGAGATAATCTGAAGATACAGGTAATGTTGCCGGCACGAAGTTAGGATTTTTTTTCAATTGATTGGGATAATCATGGTGAAGTATGCCAGCTTTACCCAGCATCACCCAATCAACACCCATACCCATAACTTTCTCAATATCGTCTGGTGTCACTATTTTACCAGCCACTCCTAACCTAACATCGCCTCGCTCTAATTGAGAGAAGTACGACAATAAGCTTCGTCCTTTATATTCTTCTGCTTCTGCTTCCTTGAACACATCCCACAGAGACATGTCTAAAAATTCTATTAGTCCACCTTTCATAAGTTTTTGAGCAATTTCAAGAACTTCTCCTAAGTCCATACCAAATCGTTCAGGTGAAAGTCGCACGCCTACCATAAAATCAACACCACAAGCCGCACGAATCCCTTCGATAATTTCAAACAAGGGAGCTGATCGGTTAGCTAATGACCCACCAAACCGATCTGTTCTTTTATTTACGTCAGAAGATAAAAATTGCGCCAGTAGATATCCATGAGCCCCATGAAGCTCAACGCCATCAAAACCAGCACGTTCGGCGCGAATGCCTGCATTTATGAAGGCTTCGATCATCTTCTCAACCTCCTCGAGGGTCATCTCTCGGGCACCCCATTTTTCGTTATCAGATGCAGACAAAGGCTGCATACCAATAACATCAGAAGGACAGCGCATCCCTCCATGGTACAGCTGCGCTATCGCTATGCTTTCATACTCTTTAATCTTTGATGCCAGTCGAGTCAGTCCAGGTAACTGGTCATCTGAAAAGATACCTAGTTGTCCTGGAAATCCTTTGCCTTCTAACTGTACATGAGCGGCACAAGTCATCGTCAAACCGAATCCGCCTTCCGCTCGCTTGGTCAACCAATGGAATTCATCGTCAGACATAGTCCCGTCTTCGTGACTTTGAGAATTAGTCAACGGCGCTAGCATAAATCGGTTTTTCATAACGGGGCCGCGCTTAAAATTAAGGCTCGAGTACAAATCGTTCATAGGAAAACTCTATCTCTTTCAAAAAATTAAGGACAAAGAATAAAGTGTCTTGGGGGAAAAACCAAGTATCTAAATACGCTACTTTCAGCGATCAGAGTAGAAGCTCGATCTCGTACAAAGTAATCAACTGAATAATACCTACGATGTCTTTTTGCCAAAGAGGTCTGTAACTAGTCAGCTTAAGCGCTTTAGGGCACAAATTGACTGATGCCTCGGAAAGCAGGGGTTCCGTAACGGCGCCGCGTATCCTAATAATAGGAGCCTCATAAACAAAAGCTCGCTCTATATCCAGCCGGCAAACCTTTTCCAGAATGTCTATCAAGTCCTCAGAGTACTCTGCTGCTTTTTTCTTCATTTCTAGGTATAACGATAGGTCTTCCTCGCAAGAATCACTTCCTAAGGCTTCAAAATTATCACTCCTAACAGAAAAGACAATATCCGCGTACTGAGCCTGTGGTCGAACAAAATCGATTGAATCGGACTCGCGTCGCTCAAAGGTGGCAATAACTTCTTCCAACAGATGTCCTCTATCGCGAACATCGCGTTTGATTTTAAACTTCCGTCTAATGTCTTCATCTACATCTAAGTAAATTTGTAAATCATACTGAGATCTCATTTCAGCTGAATACAAGGCATGCAAGCCTTGAGCTACTATGATTTGTCGAGCTTCAATGGTTGAGAACTCGCTGCTTTTTCCCGAGGAATGATCATATTCTTGCAATTCAACATTGCCCCCTGCGACAAGCACTGAGAGATCACGGGCATACCGCGACAAGTCGTTAGCCATAGGATTGAGATGCGTGACCACCTGCCACGCCGGCTTCTCTCTATCCCAGAAATGATAATTGTCTCCTGAAAGCACTGTAACGGCGTTATGGCCCAACAGCCCGACCACGGCGTCAGCAAAGGTATCTTTCCCTGATGCTGAGTCCCCGGCTACTCCGATACAAATTGATTTCATGTGCATATTTTTTGACGTCATAAACCGCTCAAATGCGTGGCTATCGTCGAGGATTATATAACTTATCTGAAACCCGTGGTCTGAACGAGCGTTCCAAAGTTTCGTTCAAGCGACAGCCAGTATCTCGTGGGGCCTAACCAGCAGAATTATCCAAAACTATTTTTGCCGGACACTATCGGAGAGAAAGAGCCTTACATAGGGCCAATTTTTAGCGATCAGCTGTCATTCTTAGCTCTACTTTAAGATGTTTGTATTTCCATTCTCCGTCAATTTTGACATATTCATCGTCATACCGCAGTGCCATCCAAGTCTCATTATTACCTTCCGTCTGTGTCCACGGCCCCATGATATACCAGATCCCAGTCGCACTATTCCCATTAACTTCAATAATCGGGTTCATCATGTTGTGTTGAGAGAAACTGAACATTTTCTCAAACCCACGGAATAATTCTTCAATTTCAGCATGTCCTTTGGCCACTCCAAAGGCCTCGCTCTCCCATATCCCATCTGACGCAAAAACTGAGGCAATATTTCGCGGATTATGCATATCATCGCAAATATGACTATATCGAAATTTCAACTGCTTGATAGCCTCGATGTCTTCTAAACGTGTGATCCGTTCCTCTAGTGTCATTGCAGCCATACTCCCGTCTCCTTATTTTCCGTAATTAAATAATATCCTAACCCACCCTGAGTCTTTTTATTGTATTCGACCACAGAGCTATCGGAGCCAGCTAAATACTTGAGACTTACAACTACTAGCGTTTCAAGTACCAATACGGACCCCAGAAACCCACTCCACCAACAAAACACTTCAGTCGAGCTTTATCAAGATTAATTACAACAAACTAAATCTACCGATGAGTCCACTTTCTTCGCGTCGGTGTTCTTACCTCTCTTCTCAACAAAAAAAGCATTGCGTTCATTTGTCACTCAAGCACTTCCGGCTTGAGGTCCCCGAATTAATCGCCCAGGGAGATTCCCGGTCGCGACCCCATCTAGATAGGTAATCTGACCTGATTGAATAGTCGCCTTATACCCATCAACTTTTTGAATCAACCGTCTACCTGACGCAGGGAGATCTTTGACAGCTTGCGGGGCGTACAACGTCAGCTTTTCCAGGTCAATCAAGTTAAGGTCAGCCTTCATCCCTTTCTTTAAAACACCCCTGTCCAAAAGTCCGTAGGCCTCTGCTGTGCTTTTGGTCTGCATTTTTATCACGGCTTCTAGCGGCAGTCTCTCTCCTCGCGTACGATCGCGTACCCAATGGGTCAGCATATAGCTTGGCGAACTCGCGTCACAAATCACACCGCAATGAGCCCCTCCATCAGAGAGACTAAGAAGAGCCTGAGGGTGGATGAGCATTTCGCGAATCGCATCAAAATTAGAATCTGCGTAGTTGATGATAGGGTAGTAGATAAATCCTTTACCTTCGTTCGCAAGCATGGCATCGAGCAATACTTCCTGCGGATTTTTACCCTTACGTTGGGCTATAGCCGAGATACTCTCCTCGGGAGTCGGCTCGTAATTAGGAGGATCGCCAAGAGGATACATGTTGTCGAAGTGTGTAACGAAAAAACTATCAAATTTCCCTTTTAACTCGCTAGATTCCTGCACCAACTGCTTTCGAGTAGTTGGAACGGACAGGGCTTTTACTTTATCTTCCAGGCTCAAAGCAGCAACTTTTAAATAAGTAGAGTGCCCCTTGAATGGATGCATTGGATTGTCAAAATTCATCAACATACCGGCTGGACGTGCCGCAACCTGAGCCCTTAAGTTAGCACCCGCGGACACCGCTTGCTCGGTCCAATGCAGAATTTCTCGCCACTCATCGGGATGATGGCTTGCCTGAGCTAAAATAAAGCTAATAGGCAAACCGGTTTCCTTCGAAAGCGCGCTCATCCAATCGACATCTTCACGAAACCGACCGTGCAGACCTCCCATTCCAAAATCACTGGATATTTCAAAGACGCCATGTCCAGCTCGGCCGCATGCTCGTCCTAAGCTCATCAATTCGTCATGACCTGCAAACGTACCCGGCACTGGCTCGCCGTCTTTTGCTCTATGCAGCATAGTTCTTGAAGACGTAAATCCCAAAGCCCCGGCTCCCAAGGCTTCCTCAACTATTGACGACATTTTTTCAATATCGTCTGGAGTCGCTACTTGATCGCTGCGCTCCCCCATTACATAGGCACGTACAGCTCCATGAGGGATTTGAGTCCCGATGTCAATCGAGCGGTCAAATTTTTCCAACGCATCTAAATATTCCGGGAACGTCTCCCAGTCCCAGTTAATTCCTTCAGCTAACGCACTACCTGGAATATCCTCGACCCCTTCCATAAGCTGAATTAGCCAATCGTGTTGATCAGGCCTTGCTGGCGCAAAGCCAACGCCGCAATTACCCATGACAACAGTCGTCACCCCATGCCAGCCAGTAGGCGTCAAATGTTGGTCCCATGTTGCCTGTCCGTCATAATGGGTATGAACATCAACAAACCCGGGAGTTACCAACAACCCCTCGGCATCTAACTCTTTTTTACCGGGAGCTACATCTCCCCCTACTTGAACAATTTTGTCGTCCTTGATTGCTAAATCACCGATGAAGGAAGCAGCGCCAGTCCCGTCGACAATTGTTCCGCCACGAATCACTAAATCGTACATACTCGCCCCTAAAAATAGATGCTCTTAATCTTATTAAAGCCCAGAATCAGTTAAAAGCCAACATGAAGTCGCTTATCACACGTTTAAGCAATACGTCGAGAAACACTTTTTTGCCCAAGTGAACAGATTTACTTAACAAATGGAAATTGCTATCGTCGTGTCTCCTATCAAACAAAAAAAGCTAAGGGGAATGCCACTATGATTTTCAAAGAATATGGTAACTATGATGGGATAGGACTCGCTGATCTCGTGAAGCGAAAAGAGATTTCTCCTACGACCTTAATTGATGCGGCCATCGAGGCCATCAGCCAGATTAATCCACAACTAAACTGTGTCGTACAGACTTTGCGCAAACAAGCCATAGCTGACATGAAAGTTGCGCCACAATCTTCACCTTTCTATGGAGTCCCTTTTCTCGTTAAAGAGTTTGGCATGCATTTCAAAGGAATGACTTCCTCCGCTGGCTCTAGATTGTCAGAGGGAGTCAAATTTCAATCTGATTCAGAACTGATGACACGTTGCCGAAACGCCGGACTACTGACTGTCGGAACGACCACAACGCCCGAAATGGCGTTTAACGCTAGCTCTGAATCTCTTCTTTATGGGTCCACATGTAACCCTTGGAACCAAAACTACTCCGCAGGAGGTTCATCTGGGGGCGCGGGGGCAGCTGTTGCATCAGGTATCGTTCCTATTGCGCACGCTAATGATGGGGGCGGTTCTATAAGGATCCCGGCTACCTGTAATGGTCTCGTTGGGATGAAACCTACAAGAGGACGCACTCCCACTGGTCCTGATAGCGGAATTTTCCTTTGGGGGTTAGCAATCGAGTTCGCACTGACTCGCAGTGTACGAGACTCGGCTGCTCTGCTAGACGCGGTTGCAGGACCGGATGATGGTTACTTTTATACGGCAGAGCCTCCCAAAACTAGCTTTCTGTCCGCTGCGATGTCTCACCCAGGAAGCCTACGTGTGGGCATCGTCGAACAATTACCTGGATGCGCGAAACCTAAAAAGGAAAGCATAGATAAACTAAATAAGACTCGAACTTTACTAGAAGACCTCGGACATAAATGCGAGACAGTGAAGTTAAAATATAGTGCCGAGGAACTCAATGAATCGACGATACGATTGTGGGCGACTACCCTGGGGTTTTTTATGGAGCAGTTCTCCAAAAAGACCGGGAGAAAGATTAATTCTAAAACCGTTGAAGCAGTAACCCTTGAAACTTACCGTTATGCGAAAAAGCTAAATGCGATGGAATTAGAATGGGCGATGAGTGCACAAAATGCTATTTCAAGATCTGTTGGCAATACCATGCGCGATTATGATGTATTGCTATCGCCCGTGCTCGCCCGCGACGTCGCGAAGCTTGGAGAGCTAAATCAAAATGCTAAAGGGGTTGACCTAATCACATGGTGGAACCAACTTATGCAAGATTACTGCATATATACACCTCTATTTAACACCACTGGCCAACCTGCCATCGTCCTTCCCTTGTGGCAGTCAAAAAGCGGATTACCACTCGGGATGCAGTTTGTAGGACGACTTGGCGGCGAAGAGACTCTTTATAGCTTGGCCAATCAGCTAGAGACGGCACTTCCCTGGGCAAACCGCAAGCCACCAATTTATGTTGGAGACAAGTCTGAACCATAACCGACTATTTATAATCGAAGAAGCACTCGGGTACTGAACCTAGTCTACAAAGCTCAGTAGTCTTCTGTGGATGATGTCATTTGCTTCCAACATAATTCCATCAATTAATTGGCGACAGGTCGGGATATCATGAATTAAGCCGGCCACCATGCCGCAACTCCATGCCCCTGCATCCATAGCTCCATCTTGCATTATTTTAGGATAAATACCTGCGACTTCATCAATTATATCGTCAATTTTCAAATCGCTCCCCATCTGTTTTTCTTTCTCTATGACCCGATCAACAGCAGCGTTCTTTAACACCCGCTCTGTATTGCGGAGAGGCCTCATAATAAGTCGTGTATCTAACTCAGATGCTTCAACCAAAGCATCTTTCACGTTCTGATGTATGGGCGCTTCTTTGGTGGCCATAAACCTGGTTCCCATATTAATTCCGTCAGCACCTAACGCTAATGCTGCGACCAGCTGTTTGGCATTTCCAATACCTCCGGAGGCCACAAAAGGGATACTAAGCTCCTCCGCTGCTCGGGGTAAGAGAATCATATTAGGAATATCATCCTCTCCCGGATGTCCCCCGCACTCAAATCCATCAACGCTTACTGCATCACACCCTATTCGCTCAGCCTTGAGTGAATGGCGAACTGACGTGCACTTGTGAATTACTTTGATATCAGCCGCTTTCATCGCCGGCATATAAGCTTCAGGACTACGACCTGCTGTTTCCACTATCTTCACCCCCCCATCAATGATAGCTGCGATATATTCATTATACGGTGGGTCCTCAAAGCCTGGTAGAAAGGTAAGATTAACTCCGAAAGGCTTATCTGTCATATCGTGACAACGAGCAATTTCAGCCGCCAGATCGACAGGCGTTTTTTGTGTCAGGCCTGTAATAATTCCTAGGCCTCCAGCATTTGAAACAGCCGCTGCCATTTCCGCGAAGCCTACGTAATGCATACCCCCCTGAATAATAGGGTGCTTAACTTGGAACAGTTCTGTTATCCTCGTCTTCATAATTTCAATCCTAATAAATTAATAACCCCCTATGAAAAATAGTAACACAATTAGTACCGACTAATTATGGCAAGGCCAGTCTATATATTTTCTCTGGTCGAGCGAAAAACGCGGTAAAAAAACATTTATACTCTTCGTGTTTCACGTAATTGATAATATAAATTTGGACAATAGAATGCCGAAAACCAGAATGATAAAAATGGAAGGTGCCATGAATTTTCGAGATCTAGGAGGTATCCAACTGAAAGGGAATAGCCTCACACGAAACGGAGTCCTTTTCCGCTCGGACGGATTATCACGGTTGACCGTCAGAGACCTAAAAAAGTTTAAAAGTTTAAAAATAAACAGTGTTCTCGATTTGCGTCATTCTGAAGAAATAGCAAAAGCTCCCGACAAATTACCTAGAGATATGACGGTCCAATCGATTAATTGTGGGTTCTATGCCAAAGGTACAATGAAACTTTTCCAAGCCGTAAATTCTGGTAAAGCAGATGTGCGTGAGTCAAAATCTTTAATGCGACAGGTCTATGCAAAAATGCCTATCGAGCACATAGAAGAGATTCAAAAAATCATCAGGTATGTCCTTCAAAGCGAAAAGACACCCTGTCTCATCCACTGTATGAGCGGGAAAGACAGAACAGGGCTCATCATAGCAATAATTCTGAAGGCCATCGGGGCACCTATGCCTGCTATAATCAGTGACTACGAGATGAGTAATGGTGAATATCAAACAGTCGACGTCTTCGACGAAGGGGCCCAGAAAGAGAGTATTACGGCAGTCATGGCGGCAGATCCCAGCTACCTACTAGCAAGCTTTGCCGCCATAGAAAAAGTATATGGTTCTTTCGATAACTATATAACTAAAGCACTTATGCTGACCGACAGCGAGCTTAATCAGCTCAGTCATGTTTTGAGTGAGTAAATTACTTTCATTCGAAGCCCAGTCTCTAACTTTCCATCAAACGCTCTTTCACTAGCCGTCTCAAGATCTTATTAGCGGCACTTTTGGGTAGGTCTTCCCAAACCTCAATGCTTTTAGGCTTTTTATAATTCGCCAGATTAGCTTTAGCATAGCTGAGCAAGGCATCTAAATCGAAAGTTTCAGGGTCACGCACTGCTACAGCTGCATGAATCCTATCACCCCATTTTTCGTCGGGCAAACCAACTACTGCGGCTTCAAGTACTCCATCATAAGCCATTAAAACATCCTCAACTTCTCGCGGGTATACGTTATAACCACCGGAAATCAACATATCATTCTTACGATCGACTAAATAGTAAAATCCATCTTCATCTCGATACCCCAGATCTCCTGTATGAAGCCAGCCATTGCGGAAAACTTTCTCTGTGGCCTCGGCTCTGTTCCAATAATAAGCCATGGTCTGTGGCCCACGACAGACAATTTCGCCAATCTCTCCATCGCCCAAAGGCAAGTCATTTTCATCAAAAACGGCACAGTCCACGAAAGAAAATGGTCGACCACAGGCGCCCACGCGATCGTGGTCTTCGGGTGCCAAAAATGTGATCACCATAGGGCTCTCAGCTTGACCATAACACTGAGCAAAAATCCTACCGAACTGTTTTTCCGAACGTTCTAATAAACTTGGTGCTATCGGCGATGCACCGTAACTGATTTTTTTGAATGCCAACTGAGCATCGTCCAGCGATGGTTCCTCCAAAATCATAGCTAACATTGTCGGGACGAGAAACGTATGTGTCGCCTGGCTATCTTGAGCTAGGAGAATAAAGGCCGCAGGATCAAACTTCTTCATTACAATAGATCGGACGCCGCGAACCAACGCAGGCAAAAAGAATGCGCCGGATGCGTGAGCTATAGGGGCTGCATGTAAGAATGATGATTGCGGCTCGAGATCAGGCACCAGATCCATCAAAAATGCCGACATTTCTGCTAGCTCACCCCGAGTGGTCAGTGTCACAGCTTTAGCCTGTCCTGTTGTACCGCCGGTATACCCTAATCGCAAAGGAGCATCCAAGGAGCGGTCAATAGAACAACAGCCATCATCCGAGTGAGTCAACATCAAGGTAAAATCAGCTTCATTTATATTAATTTCAACTGGGAAACCGCTAGATTGGCAGTGTATTACTGCTCTAGCGCCGCTATCTTCCAGTTTATAGTGATGGTTCGCAACAGTCTCTCGAGTATTCATCCCTACCCTAACCAAACCAGCTTTTGCTAGGGCATAGTAAGCCACTAAGCAATCAATACTATTGGGTAAAAGAACGCCTACTCGATCGCCTGGTTCAAGTCCGGATGCAATTAAAGCGTTGCCTACCGCGTTCGTAAGTCTGTCGAACTCATTGAAAGATACGTCTCTATTTCCTTCAGTAAGACAGATTTGATCTTTGAAGTACCGTGCCGAACGGCTAATTAAAGTGCTGATTTGCATCGTTATGCTACCTTTTATCTACTCACCAAAAAAACTATTGCTAACAATCTGTTTCTACAAAATAGTTTGTCTGCCTATGTTATTAGATTCTTGGGTAATCGTGAAAGAAAAATTCATTATAGTTATCCAGCTGGCCTGTATTTCCTATAGTGGTATGCTCTTAGTCAGCACGACTAAGGGACGTATCTAATGCCTGAGCACATCAAAAATTTACTTTCCGAGCTTATAGGACGGCCCAATACAGCGATCAGCGTTGGCGGCTTGGGCGCGATAGCTGAATTCGACGGCGATCCAAAGAAAGTCTCTTTCGATAGTAGAAATGAATTACAGATTTGTAATTCCAAAGGGGCGTTTAGAGTAAAAATAGACGGCAGCGAGAGCCTACTAGCGTACGAGACTCTATCTCAAACGCCAAAATCGTGGCAATGGGGAATGGCCGTGCTCGCAGACAGAGATCCATACTTCGCAAACTTAAAAAATGGACTACATGAAATAGGACCTGATACCGACGCTATTTCTGAAAACGACAAGGACGCTCTTTTGTTTAGCCTCGGTACTGGACTCTCAAATAGCAACTTCACTATCCGAACAAAAGACCCTACTTTACTGCATATTCTGAGATCTAACGAAGGGATGTGCATTACTGAAGGCAATAATCCGGTACTGGACGCAATCATCGACTTCAGCCCTCATAGAGTTGTCTATTCAACAATTGCAAGAATCGAGGTTTATCAAGAAATAAGCCGCCATGAAACCCCAATGGGTCCACATACACATCTGCTCCCGTCCCTCCTGAAAGCAAGACGAACTCATGTAGCCGGCATACCTATCCCAGCTAGCCAAAGCCCACAACTAACACTCCACCCTGAAAACCCGATGTTTGATCAATACGGGCATTCCCGACCATTTACAAAATCTGTAAGTGATAGTTTTTCTCCACTAGTAGAGGCTCACTGCGCAGAAGAATTTCGCATTGAAAAAAAGAGACTAAAAGTTGCTTTCAAAAAGAAAGAAAAGGCTATAAATTACGTTTTGCCTAGTACTCGACTTGGCCGGTTAGCATACAAAGTAACTCTTAGGCAGCTTTCACACACTTGCGAAGATAAGGCTTATTTAGATACATGGTTAAAGACATAAAAACAAAATGAGTCAAAAGAATTATAAATATCTTCACTTTATTATGGCGGGATTCGTCACGGTCCTGTTGTGCTCAAACCTCATTGGCCCGGCTAAAATATGTGCAATAGAACTCCCCGTGGCACTTCCCCTTATTGGCAGTTTATTAGTGTTTGGCGCGGGAAATCTGTTTTTCCCAATTAGCTATATATTTGGTGACATCTTGACCGAAGTGTATGGATATGCCCAAGCAAGGAAAGTTATTTGGGCCGGATTTGCAGCGATGATTTTTGCGACTTGCATGTCACAAATAGTAATCCACATGCCCAGTTATAGCGCTGAACCTTTTAATGCGACTTTGCAGCCTGCTTTGGAAGTTGTATTCGGTTCGACTTGGCGAATTGTTGTGGCATCAATGATCGCTTTTTGGGCTGGAGATTTTGTTAACGCTTACGTATTAGCGCGAGTCAAAATATGGACTCAAGGCAGACATCTGTGGTTCCGCACAATCAGTTCGACAATACTAGGCCAAGGTGTTGATAGCTTAATATTTTACCCCGTTGCTTTTTACGGAACCTGGTCTAATGAAGGATTAATCTCGGTGATTTTATTTAACTTTGTTTTCAAGGTCTTAGTAGAAGTTGTAATGACCCCAGGGACATATTTTATAGTAGGCCGACTAAAACAGCTTGAGAATGAAGACCATTTCGACACTGAAACAGACTTCTCCCCGTTCTCTATTAGCGATAAATAATTTAAATAACTACTGCTTCGTAGTGAGCCACGCGGCAAATTCTTTCGCCAGCTCTGGGTGCTTAAGCGCGTAATCAACGTTCGCTTTCAGATACCCTATTTTAGAACCGCAATCATATCTTTGCCCTTTAAACTGAAATCCATCAATGCGGTAATCGCCCAACAAAGCGGATATAGCATCAGTAAGCTGAATTTCATTTCCAGAGCCCTTTTGCGTTTTCTCCAACTGGCCCATTACTGCTGAAGGCAAAATGTAACGACCCACGACACCCAGTAAACTAGGAGCAAACTGCGGGTCAGGCTTTTCTACAATAGTAGCTATTCTGTTTGAACCGCCGACCTCATCTTCATATTCGATTATCCCGTACTGCTTAGTTTCTTCGAGGGCAATTTTTTGAATCCCTATAGCTCCACAGCCATTCTTTTCATAATGCCGCACCATTTGAAGCAAGCATCCACCGGCTGCTGCTCCATCAATCAGGTCATCCGGTAATACAACTGCAAACGGCTCAGCCTCGATTGCATCTCGTGCGCACCAAATCGCATGCCCCAGACCCAGCGGCTCCGTCTGTTCAATATAGAGAGCACTGATATTAGCGGGAATGATCTCCTCTATTTTTGTTATTGCATCCAACTCAGATGTGCTTTCAAAGTGCTTTTTTATGCTTTGTTTATCAGGGGAAATAACGAAAACCAGCTGTTCGAAACCAGCTTCTATTGCCTCTTCTACGGCATACTGAATCAAAGGCTTATCAACTATCGGAAGCATCTCTTTTGGACTGGCTTTAGTAACAGGTAGGAAACGAGTCCCCAAACCAGCAGCTGGAAAGATAACCGTCTTTAACTTCTTGTAGCTCATAACTTCTTATTGTCTCGGGAACCCTTAGTCGCAAAGCTTGAAGGCTCAGAGGTCGCCTTTCGAAGACTCGGGCAAAAAGAAGACAACAACATAAAGCATTCTTCCTCATCATAGCAATCAACCGCATCTTTAAAGTCACCTAAAAAGCCAGACATTAATTTCTCATCTAATTTTTTATGTGAAGCTAAAAGCAATTTTTCATGACTTGTCTCATCTGGGCTTTCGTGCTCGTAGAAAAGCTCTTCATCAATTTTTTCGCCACCACGCAAGCCGGTATAAACGATCTTAATATCCTTGTTCGGAACATGTCCGGAAAGTCGTATAACTTGTTCAGCCAAGAATGTTATATTGATCGGCTTTCCCATATCTAGGACAAAAACCTCTCCCCCTGAACCAACCACACTTGCCTCCAAAATCAACTGGCAGGCTTCCGAGACTGCCATAAAATATCTCGTTGCCTCAGGGTGGGTTACTGTTACGGGGCCACCTTCAGATATCTGACTTTGAAACAAAGGCACCACACTGCCGGTGGAGCCAAGAACGTTGCCAAAGCGGACTGTGATGTAATTAGTATTGGATTGCTCGTTTTTATGTACGCAAAGCATTTCCGCGAATCGCTTAGTTGCTCCCATGACACTAGAAGGGTTGACGGCTTTATCCGAAGAGATCAAAACAAAGCTGTCACAATTGTGAGCACTGGCTAGATCGGCAACATTACCTGTACCCAAGATGTTATTGCTGATCGCCTCTCGCGCATGTTCCTCAAGTATAGGTACATGCTTATATGCCGCTGCATGAAAAACATGTTCAGGGTTGAATTTTTTAAAAGCAAAGTCCAAAGCCGAAGTATCGCGGACATCTCCAAGCACAAAGAAAGACTCTATGCCTGGGTAATTAGTTCTGATCTCTCTTTCTGCTTGGTATAAATTTAATTCGCTGTTATCAAACACGACTAGCCGAAAGACGCCTAACCCACATAACTGACGACATAATTCAATACCCACGGATCCACCGCCACCCGTAACCAAAATGACCGAAGAAGACAGAGCATTCTGCATTTTATCCCAATCTAACTGGATTTTTTCTCGGCCTAATAAGTCGTCTATAGCTACCTCGCGAACTTTTTCCAAACCAACTTTTTGATCTACCAAATCTAATAGCTTCGGCAAGGTTCGGTAGTCTGCTCCGCTTAAAGCACAGGCTTGGACTATCTGCTGCATCTCTTGAGCGTTAGCCGATGGCACTGCAATAATCACTAAATGAATGTCGAACCGGGTAACTATATTAGCAATATTTTCGACTCCTCCTAAGACAGAGAGCCCATGTATGCGTGAACTTAGAAGCGATGGATTGTCGTCAACGAACCCGACCGCTAAATATTTCTGACTTCTCCTAAGTTCTCGTAGCAATGCTTCTCCAGCATGCCCTGCACCGACGATCAGGACTCTCTCTCCAGAATGCATGGAGAGAAGGCCCAGCTCTCGATCTTTCCACAAGCGAAAAACTAATCGAGACCCTCCTAAAATAAAGATTAAAAAGATAGGAAAAAGCAAAAACATACTGCGCGGGATTGACTGTACTTGAAAAAGTAAGGCCGCTAGCCCCAAAGACATACTTCCTAACGTAGCACAGCCGACAACCCGGATAAGATCTTGAACACTGGCAAATCGCCATTGCCCTCGATACAAGTGAAAAGCATTGAAAATCAGTCCCTGTATAACAATGACCGCGGGCAACGTCTCAAGGTTAGCATCAATAAATCCAGCTGGAGGGACTTCAAAATTGAACCTCGCCCAAAGAGCACCCACCCAAGCCACCGAAACAGCTAATAAGTCATGTATAGCTATTTTAATTTTAGGGCTCATGAGTAATTTAGAAAATGGTTCAAATGAATGTCTACTGATTATTTTTACTACTTTTGGGGGCATAATACCAGATGATTATGAGAAAAGCGTATACGCATCCAATCCCCCAAGTCGAGTCTACTACACCTTCCGTCACTAACCATGCTACCGGCCAACATATACACAAATTCACAACTACCAACCACAGATTGAGAGCTCGCACACCCATACCACTGAGCACAAACCTCTGGTAGGCGTGCTCACGATGCGCAGACCACCACTTCTCCCTCTTAATTATTCTTTTAAGCAGGGTCGGCAATGCATCACAAATAAAGGGAGAGAGCAAGATGAAAGGGACACCTATGGGTACACCTTCAGTTGTTCCGAAAATAGAAATTGCGATCAACTGGAATCCAATGAAATAGCTACCGAGGTCCCCTAGAAAAATACGAGCAGGATGAATGTTAAGCAAGAGAAACCCAAAAATTGCACCTGCTAAGACCCAGCTCAACGCTAAAAGCTCTAGGGAGAAAAAAGTCGACCCGCAAAGCACATAACCAAGTATAAATAAGATTGCTTGACTACTCGCATAACCGTCTGCCCCGTCCAAAAAATTAAACACGTTGACAGTGAAAACAATTAGAAAAACAGTGCCCACCAAGAAGAAAATATAGCTGGAGAAATGAGAGGGCAAACAAAACGACACGAACAAAACTGACAGAAACACTTGTCCTGCGAGTCGCCATACGGTACTACGCGGCTTCCAGTCATCCAGTCCACCTATCATGGCAAAAAATACTCCACAGATTAGCCACACTAAAACTGAATTTTGCTCTTGTGTAGAAAAGCTGAATCCGCCCTCAGAAAAAAAATCAAGAAATACTATTTGATAACCAAGAAAGACTATCGCTATAGAAACCCCGCCACCTCTCGGCACGATACGTCGATGCAAACTTCGCTCGTTCGGGACATCGACAATTCCTATTTTATTTAAAAAGACACATGACAAGACAGTTACTAAAATAGACAGGAAAAATGGAGCGATGAAAAATTCAAATAAAAAAATATTACTCATCTAAGTAGGAAGCTCCTGTCAGTTGGACTGCTTCTGTGAACGAAATTTTGGGAGTCCAACCCAGTATCAAATGCGCATCTGACGAGTCAACTAGCAACGACTCGGTTAAACGAGCGTATTCTGGAGATTTATTAACGACTGCGGCTAGCACTTTAAGAAGTCCAAGAGGAAAAGGGAAAAGATAGGCACGTCGGCCAAGAGCTGTGGCTAATGCGGAGATCAGCTCGGGTGTAGACACGCAAACGTCTGATAAAGTGAACACTTCAAATCCTGAGTTCGTCCGCTCTACTGCTGCTGCAACTGCAGTCACGAGATTCCCGATATAAATAAAGCTCCGTTGGTTGTCTATTCTTGCTAAAGGCATAGGCGCTCTTTTCAATATTGCCTTACAAAGGCTATCCAAATTGCCTTTTTGCCCAGGTCCATAGACAAGCGATGGTCTCAATATACTCCCGGTAAGACCAGGTATAGAAAGAAGGCTTTTCTCAGCCTCCCACTTTGTTAGCCCATAATAATCTTTAGGATCTGGCGCCCTTTCAGGGCTCATTGGATCATTGGCCGATTCTGTTATGTCACCATTTACCTTGATAGAGCTCATGAAAATAAAACTTTTGACACCAGACTCATGAGCTTGTTTGGCAAGCCCAAATGTGCCCCCTACATTTATGTCACGATAATGCTCAAGCAAGCCCGTGCCTTGTTCGTAGGAGGAGTGAGTCACGCCTGCCAGGTGGATCACTACATCGATCTCACGCAATTCATTTCCCCAGTCTTTGTTACCATTAATTAGCCCAGAAACTAATGTTTTCGTAGCTCCTAGGCAGACTGCGCCATTACGGCTAACAGCGGTAACTGCATGTCCTCGCTCAATAAAGTGTCTACACACGTACCTGCCTATAAAGCCATCTGCTCCTGTAACAAAAATGCGTAAAGACAAGTTTAATTTCCTCTCCAGCATCCAGCATTTGTATCAGCAACCATTGCGCACCCCAAGAATATTTGCAGTAGGTTAATCAGTAAGGAACGCCGTTACAGCAGAGACCACAGATACTTGATCCGATTCAGATAAATATGGGTGCATAGGCAAACTAAGAACTCTAGCAGCGACATAGTCTGCTACTTCAAATTTTGTCTGCGCCCAATCTTGGCCAGCAAACACAGGCTGTCGATTGACCGTGGTAGGGTAATGCACTGCTGACGGGATATTCACGCTGCTTAAATAGGCCTGCAGTCTGTCGCGATGATCGACCTGAATAGTATACTGAGCGAAAACACTGTCATTGTGATCTTGAACATAGGGCGTCACGAGTTTCTCAGCACAGCTACTGTTGAATTTTTGGGAGTATGACTTCCCTATTCTCGCTCGGCTAGCGACCTCATCAGGGAAGGTAGTCATTTTGGATAGTAATACTGCTGCCTGAATAGTATCTAGCCTACCTGTTAGGCCTAGGCGTGTGTGGTTGTATCGGCTCTCTTGCCCGTGAGCGCTTATCTCTCTTAGTCGCTTGGCAATATCAGCATCGTTAGTAAAGCAGGCCCCACCATCGCCGTAGCATCCGAGGGGTTTGGAAGGGAAAAAGCTTGTGCAGCCGATAGTCGAAAGAGAACAGGATTTTGACCCTTTATACGCGGCACCAAAACTCTGCGCGCCATCCTCAATGACTACCAGCCCATGCCGAGAGGAGACTTCGTTTATTTTGTCCATGTCAGCGCACTGGCCGTACAGAGACACGGGCATCACAACTTTCGTCCGTTTTGTAATAGCCTTCTCAATAAGAGAAGGGTCTATGTTGTATGTATGTTTATCTATATCAACAAAAACGGGAACGGCACCAAGCCTACTAATTACTTCCGCAGTAGCAAAAAAGGTGAACGGACTAGTGATGACTTCATCATCAGCCCCGACTCCTGCCGACATCAATGCTATCAAAAGAGCATCAGTCCCACTGGATACCCCAATACAGTGACTAGCACCTGTATAGTCCTCAAGAACTTTCTCTAACTCAGCTACTTCGGGACCGCAAATATATTGGCCGTGACTTAGGACTCGTTGGATCCGCCGATCGACATCCTCTTTAAGCTGTTCATACTGACCTTGCAGATCAACAAAATTCATTGTACTTCGATTGCTCCTGTGTTTTCGCTTTATCGCCCTAATGGAAATATTAAAACCCTAAAGACCCGAGAGTATGGCGCCTATAATCATTTATTGTTTGCCCCGTAAGACTCTTGGCAACATTAACTTTTTTTTGCTCCGTTATCGATACCACGACATCTGCCATTATGGAAAACATCATACATGGCAGAACAATCAAACAATAATTAGTAACCTACTAAAAAAATAAGACGTTATTACGGTAGTATATTACGTAAACACGAACAACTAACAATAGGTTTCAAACCTGAAGGCCGTGTTAACATAGGCCCCAGTATTTGTAACTGGAGAATCAAGAATGGTTGATGATAGCCCTAATGGATTAGACACACTAACAATAGACACTACCAATTTATTCCGAGAAGAGTCGATTACTGACACCCAGTCAGCCAATATAAAGCAACTCATTCCCATAAACTTAGATGGGACGGAAGACAGCAGCCGCGAGCGGCAGTTTGTTGGTGATACAACCCTTATGACTCAAATGGGTCCTATTCCTGTGCAATTTCCAATTCCGGCAAAAAACTTAGAAGAAGCGTTTACGATGTTCCCTGAGGGTGTTCAAGGTGCTGTAGAAAAGCTCCAAGAAAGAGCTCAAGACATGGCCAGAGAAGAGGCATCGCGAATCGTAGTCCCAGGGCAAGAACCAAATCGAGGAGGGTTCGGAGGCCGAGGTTAGCCAAAATAGAAATATAAAACCCATGTCGAAGCCTATACTAGAAGTCACAAATATCTCGCTTTCCAGAGCTCAAAACCTTGTTGTTCGCGATTTAAGTTTCTCAGTTTCAAGTGGTGAAATAATCCAGCTCTCCGGCTCTAACGGTAGCGGGAAAACAACTATTTTGCGAGCGCTAGCGGGGCTTATAATGCCCGACAATGGCAGAGTCGCAAGGCTAGGAGAAAAAGTGGGCAATACCACTCCTTCTAGTAATTCGGTGATCTACATTGGACACCGACATGGTCTGGAAGAAAATTTAAGCCCACTAGAAAATCTTAATTTCTTATCGCAGGTATCTACTCCATCTCCTATCCGAGATGGAGTCAGTGTACTTGGAACATTGGGTCTAAAAACTTCAATGCACGTCCTTACTACTCGACTTTCAGCAGGACAGAAACAGCGGGTGTCTCTTGCCAGGCTGCTGATGTTTGACGCTCCATTATGGCTTCTAGATGAGCCCTTCACGGCACTTGATACAAGTTCAAAAAAGCAACTAGAAAACATGATTGATGCGCATCTAGATAGGAAAGGAGCAGTTGTGCTTGCCACCCATCAGACATTCAATTGCAAAAGCCAAGTAATAAACTACTCGCTCCCAGTGATTGTATGACTCTGTTTCCCCGAACAGTAAACGAAACGACTTCACGTGAGCTACGGAAAACTTTCCGTAACCCCAGCGAAATCTTTTATCCTTTAATATTTTTTGTCCTTGTTCTAACTATGTTCCCATTTGCCATACCGCCGGTGCCCGGGCTATTTAATTCGATAGCAAGTGGTATATTATGGACCGCGGCTCTTCTTGCAATCAGCCTGTCTCTCGAGACGCTTTTCAAAGCTGATTATCGCTCTGGAGCACTCGAGGTGATTCACCTTTCTGGAGCTGACCTCGTTCTCGTAGGCGTTGGGAAATCTCTAGGACATTGGATTATTTCAGGACTGCCAATTGCCTTACTTGCATTTCCAATAGGTTGGGCATTAGATTTAAACTTTCTAACCCTGTGGGTGCTCGTGCTAACCCTGATGCTTGGAAGTGCGACGATGAGCCTGACAGGCGCGTCAATAAGCGCCCTAACCGTTGGGTTAAGAGGCGGAGGATTTCTACTAGTTATGCTCACTCTGCCATTTTTTGTACCGCTACTTATATTTGGAAGTTCGGCTGCCACAAATGCCTCTTTAGGGATAGTTCCTGAGGCGGAATTGTACTTTCTCGGGGGCATGTTTGTTCTCTCACTGACCGTAGCTCCTTGGGCTACAGCGCATGCCATAAGGATACGCCTAGGCTGATGATGAATTTTTTACACAAATATGCCTCACTACAAAACTTTTACTTTTTAAGCCTAAGGTTGTCTCGATGGTTGGTTTTACCTTTCGTTTTTACCTTGGTATATGGCTTAATCGGCGCCCTCTGGATTGCGCCCCAAGACTATCAGCAAGGCGAGAGTTTCAGGATAATGTACGTACATGTGCCAAGTGCTTGGCTTTCTATGTTTGTATACATGAATATGATTGGTGCTGCGGTGTTCACTCTGATCTGGCGAGTGAAACTATCTGAAATAGTTCTCCGCGCCTGCGCGCCCCTTGGTGCAATTTTCACTTTTCTTGCGCTTGTTACAGGCTCAATTTGGGGCAAACCTATGTGGGGAACCTGGTGGGTGTGGGACGCCCGTCTTACTTCCGAATTGCTTTTACTTTTCATCTACTTCGGAATAATTGCCCTCTTCCATGCGATCGAAGATAGACGCATGGCCGCAAAAGCCTGTGCTTTGCTTACATTAGTCGGTGCAGTTAATATCCCTATTATTCACTACTCAGTGCAATGGTGGAGTACACTTCATCAAGGACCAACGGTGTCCAAAATCGGTGCGCCGTCGATTCATCTGGACATGCTCATTCCTTTAATCGTGATGAGCATTGCGTTCACGCTTTACTTTATAATTATGTGCTTGGCGCGTATCAGAATAGGTATACGAGAATATGATAAGAATTCAAACTGGGTCAAAAATTTAGTGACATCCACACTGCAAAAGGGACATAACTAGTGAGCAATTTTTTCCTGATGGGGGGTTACGCCTTTTATGTCTGGTCAGCGTATATTACAACAGCTATAGTGCTTGCCGCGTCATATATACTTGTAAGAAAACACGAACAACTTCAATTACAACGGCTTATAAAAGCTCAGAACTGACTAGTAGGAAACAATGTCCCCACGAAAGAAAAAAATGCTGACTTTAGCCCTCGCTGTTGCAGGACTCGCTTTAGCAACAGCGCTAATTTTGACCGCCTTTGAAAAAAACTTGATGTACTTTTACAGCCCTAGCGAAATCGCCATGGGGGACGCGCCTGAAAATCGTCCTTTCCGAATCGGAGGAATGGTCGTAAAAGGCAGTGTTATTAGAGAAAAAGATACCTTGGGGGTGTGGTTCAATCTCACTGACTACGCACACGAGCGAATGGTTTATTATAAAGGGATACTTCCTGACTTGTTCAGAGAAGGTCAAGGTATCGTCGCTAAAGGCGGCCTCAACGAAACAGGCCTCTTTGTGGCTACCGAAGTACTAGCAAAGCATGACGAAAACTACATGCCGCCGGAAGTGGCGGATGCACTGAAGAAATCTCAGAAATATCAAAACTTAAAATGATTATTGAACTTGGCCATTTCTCTATCGTACTGGCACTCATATGCTCAGTAATGCTATCCATCATTCCAATAATCGGCGCACAGACAAATAACGCCCACCTTATGGCTATAGCAAAATCCGCGGCTCGCGCTCAGTTCTTATTAGTGTTTTTGGGATTTCTGGCGCTTACCTGGGCATTCGTAACGAATGATTTTTCACTGACTTATGTCGCTTCTAATTCAAATTCTTCTCTTCCTCTAGGCTTCAGAATCTCAGCTGTCTGGGGTGCTCACGAAGGATCTCTTCTCCTTTGGGTATTAATTCTTTCAATTTGGATGGCAGCGTTCACTTGCTCGAACAATGACATGCCGCTGAAATTTAAAGCTCGAGTCCTTGCCATTCTTGGAATAATAAGCTTTGGGTTTTTGATCTTCATGCTCTTCACATCCAACCCATTCTTGAGAAGCCTCCCGTCTCCAGCTAATGGGCTAGACTTAAATCCATTATTGCAAGATTTAGGGCTGATCATTCACCCGCCGCTGCTATATGCCGGTTATGTAGGCTTTTCCGTGCCTTTCGCCTTAGCCGTAGCCGCTCTTTTAGGAGACGGGGTGAATCCTGAATGGGCTCGCTGGGCTCGCCCATGGGTTCTTGTTGCTTGGTCTTTTCTAACTATCGGAATCAGTCTTGGTAGCTGGTGGGCATATTATGAGCTAGGTTGGGGAGGATGGTGGTTTTGGGATCCAGTAGAAAATGCTTCTTTTATGCCTTGGCTTTTGGGAACAGCCCTTGTTCACTCACTTGCAGCATCCGAAAAACGGAATATCTTTAAAAGCTGGACGATTCTCCTCGCCATTGCAACATTCGGCCTCAGTTTGATTGGTACATTTCTAGTACGGTCCGGAATCCTGACATCAGTCCATGCCTTTGCTACAGATCCGACTAGAGGCGTCTTTATTTTAGCCTTCTTAACTATTGTTATTGGGGGTGCACTAGCAGTTTTCGCAGCAAACAAACCTCAATCGGATAGCCTTGCGGATAACTCATTAGCCGCGAGAGAAACTTTTCTTTTGACGAACAGTATCGTTCTGTCGGTTGCCACGGCGACTGTTTTACTCGGAACACTCTATCCGTTGCTAATTGATGCATTGGGGCTTGGAAAGATGTCAGTGGGTGCCCCTTACTTCAATAGCGTCTTCATCCCGCTAATGGTTCCGTTGCTAATGCTAATCGGCTTTGGACAGACTGCGCACTGGAGGAGAGATAGTTTTAGGCGTCTGTTCTCCATAGCCAAGTACCCGGCTGCTTGCGCGACAACTCTTGCGGTAGGCGCCTGGGCAATGCTCGAGGGAACTGGTGCTATACAGGCTGCTTTAGCATTATTAATGGCTTTCTGGGTGATTGTAACTACCTTAAAGAATCTTTATCTCCAACTCTCTAACGCTACAAAAATCTCACCTGTTCGAAGAGCATTCCTTGGCCAAAGCGTGGCACACATCGGGTTCGCCGTAACGGTCATTGGAGTAACGCTAGTAAGCATCTACAGTGTTGAGAAGCATGTAAGAATGTCGCCGGGCGAAAGCATAGAATTTTCTAGTTACCAAGCCACCTTTAATTCGATAAAAAAAATCACAGGGCCAAACTACTCAGGTGTTGAAGCAACTTTTAACGTGACTCAGGATGAAAAAATTATCGCGGTTTTGTTTCCTCAAAAGCGAAATTACAATGCTGGTAGTCAAACAATGACCGAGGCAGGCATCAGTGCCGGAATTACCAAAGATATATATATTGCCTTGGGGGAAAAAATTGATACTGAGGATTGGGGGGTGAGATTAAATATAAAGCCCTTTGTTCGATGGATCTGGTTTGGGGCTTTTCTAATGGCAGCAGGCGGCATGATTGCGGCTTCTGACTTAAGGTTCCAACGACTTAACAAAAACCGTCACCCTTCCACGCAGACCTAAACAAAAATTGACGATGAAAGCACAATCTATAATTCCTATTGCCGTTTTTATCTTGCTCGTCACCTTGTTTGGCATAGGGTTGACCAAAGACCCACGTCTTATCCCTTCTCCACTCATCGGCAAGCCTCTTCCTGAGTTCGAGCTTTCTCTGCTCCATCATCCAGAGAGTATGGTAAAAAAACATGATCTCATAGGAGAATACATGCTGCTCAACGTTTGGGCTTCTTGGTGCGTAGCTTGCGCCGAAGAACATTCTTTGATAATCGATTTAGCCAAACAAAAAGTAATAAAAATAGTTGGTATAAATTACAAAGACGAGTCAGCTGATGCCCTCAAGTGGCTGGAAGAGAAAGGGGATCCTTACGCTTCCACACTGGTTGACTACGACGGGACACTGGGGATGGATCTTGGTGTTTACGGAGTACCTGAAACGTTTCTCATTGACCCTAAAGGAGAGGTGCTTTACAAACATGTCGGCCCCCTTACTTTAGAAGTGATTGAAAACAACTTACTAACATTAACTAGGCCGGAACAATGATGGGGGCCATCAGAGTAATAGTGCTAGTGTGCGCGTCACTTTCGGCGGTAAGTATTCTTGCTTCTGACTACTCTTACACATTCACCACGCCTCAGCGTGAAATGAGATACCAATCACTTATGGAAGAGCTCCGGTGCTTGGTTTGTCAAAACCAATCACTGGCAGATTCAAACGCGGAGCTTGCACAAGACCTTCGGAAAAAAGTCTACGACATGATAACCACCGGCAATGACGATGAGGAGATTCTGGACTTCTTAACTGACCGGTACGGAAAATTTATTCTTTACGATCCGAAGCTGAACTATGAAAACGCGCCTCTCTGGTTTTTGCCGATACTAATGATTTGTATTGGGGTGTACTTCATCTCCCGCATGACTAAGCGAGGAGAGCGCTCGGAAGCGGTGATCCCACAATCAACTCAAGACGATGCAGAGGCATTGGTAAAGCATCTCGAAGAAAGAAGTAAACAGCTATGATATTTTGGTTCTTAATTTCAGCAAGCGCATTAGCCACACTTGCCTTTATCCTAACTCCGATCTTTTTTACAAAAATACAGAACCAGTATGATCTATCTGACGAAGGTAGATTGCGACTTAAGGAGCTAGACGAAGACCTACAATTCGGTGACATAACGCTAATAGCCCATGAAACCCTGAAGAAAAAAGTCGCGTTGGAGATATTGCAGAGACAAACGTCTTTTGGTGAGACGCCTGCGTACACAGGGAAATATGAAATCTCCGCTGCGGTGCTTTTGGCAATTCTAATAGCAATCCCTATCTATCTAAAAACGGGGTCCCCGGACATTGGCCAGTTCATGTCTAACAATCCTGGAACCACTATCTCGTCTGCTCCAGCAACAGCTGCCATATTACTTAATAGATTAAAAGCCAAAGCGCACAGCGAACCGCTGAATAAGCACGCATGGGAAAGCCTAGCAAGAAGCTCTTTAATGCTAGGCCTAACCGATGATGCGATCACCGCATCAAAAAAATTAGTAGAACTAGATGGCGGGTCTAGTCAAGCCAGACTCCTTTTAGTAGAGGCTTCGATTGCTAAAGATAACGGCGTGTTCAAGCTAGCTACTATAGCTATGCTGGATGAGATTATCTCAGAAGAACCTATCAACCCACTAGCCTTAACTATGCGAGGTCTTGCCTACCACCAAGAGGGTCTGGCTGATAAAGCTTTAGCGTATCTACTGCGCGCGAGCCAAAATTTACCTATCGATTCTCCTTTATCACAGAATCTATTACAGATAATTGAATCATTGGAAAGCAATACGCCGACCTCTCCAAAGAAAATGCCGCTCGCATACCCGCTAGTTCAAATAAGCCTCTCGCCTGAGCTGTTAGGAGAAAATCGTAATGATGCTGCGGTATATATAACGGTACATTCAGCTGCGGATCCTAAAATCCCCATTGCAGCGATAAAGCGGTCTGCTTTGGCATTACCTATAGAATTCTCCTTAGGGGACATGAACGAAATGCGAAACGGTGGTCCGATAACGGCAAGAGACGCCATAGTGATAAAGGCGAGAGTCACTAATTCCGGAAGTGTCAAAACCAAACCCGGGGACTGGGTTGGATATAGCGAGCCATTTTTAATCGCAAAAGTGCGTCAAATAAAAATAACAATAGCTGAAATCAGCAAATAGACTGTAAAAATCTGTAGTCGATTCCAAAATATGTCTGAATTTATTTACGGTCGGATTAGCTGCGTTGTTGGCATAAGTTACTGTAATATATGACATATATATATTCGGCAGCTTCAGTGGTCAGACTTCAGCCCATCACTTGTTAATAATTCAATAAAAAGAGGTTGGACAGACGACACAAGTAGGTTACCTTAGTTATTAGAAATTGCTTTGGACAAGTGCGTTCAGGGTGTAACTAACGGGGAGCATGGAACAATCTTCCAAGCTCATGATTTATTTTCGATACCCAATCGAAAGGCAGGGGAAACAATGCACATAAAGAAATATGATTTTGATTATAGCCGTCGCCACTTCATGGAAAAGACTGCAAAAGGAGCTGGCTCAGCTGGTGTCCTAGGCGCACTCTTCCCACTTATGGCGAAGGAAGGCGATCACTACAACGCGTATCCGGAAGAACTGACTGACATCGAAGCCTACACAAAGGGCAAAGTTAAAGTTGGGGACATCATTAGTAAAGATAACGTAGAGCTCGTTCAAGATTTGATCGATCCCGCGCTATATATAGAGGTTTCTCAGGATGACAGAACATTTTCTATCCTGCCTACTCAAACAAAAATTGAGCAACAGTTTCCTCCTTACTATCTAGATGCGACCTTAAAGAACTGGGGCCGTGCGAAATTCGGTCCTGATGGAAACGTTTATACTGATGATGGAAGTCCTTGGATTGGCGGACACCCTTTCCCTGATCCACAAACTCCAGAAGAAGTGCAAGCAAACGTTGTACTGTCATGGGGTCGTCACGACCAAGACATCTTTTCTATTCCTACCACAGCGCTCGACCCTAATGGTAACGCTCAATACGAATACGATTTTGTTTGGGCACAACAACAAACTACCGGACTAGTACATCCAATGTCTGCAGACGGCGCGACAATGCTTCCTGGAAAAGAGGACATGCTCCGTTACCAGTCTGTATGGTTTATGTCGCCAAATGACGTAAAAGGTACAGCATTCATGAACGAATGGTATTATGACCAAGCTCGCTTTCCTGAGCTTTACGGTTATTTACCTGCGTTTAAGAGAGTACGTCGGTTCCCTACTAACCAACGGTTCGAGCCGTTAGTTGCCGGTATCAACTTATTCTTGTCAGATGCATGGGCAGCTGGTGACCCTATGTTGACATGGGGCAACTGGAAGATCATCCATAGAGGCCCAATGTTAGGTGCGATGCACCATAACTGGAGAGCAGATCAGGATAACTGGTCTCACCCTACAGTTGGTGGACCACAAGGGAACACCTACTACGACGTAGGTAAATCTTTAATTCCAGAAGTAATCGTACTTGAAGGTGAGCCTACAGGCTTTCCTCGTGCACCACTGAGTAAACGACGTGTTTACTTTGATGCGCGTAACATTGAGTATCCACAGGCAATTTCTTACGATCGCCGTGGAGAGCTTTGGAAAACTTTTGAGCCTGGTTTCAGTCAGTACGACTACACAGATCCTGAGTCAGCTTCTGTTCGTCCTAATGCGGCCGGTAAGAAAATAATGACCAGCGATGGTAGACCTGAGTGGAGTTGGAACTGGGTAATCAGTAACGACTTACAGTCGAAACGTGTCACGCGTTTCTACCAAGGTGAAAAAATACAAGGCGGTTGGAACTCTCAGTATGATAAAGAGACTGCCTCAGACTTCATATCAAACTATATGACCAAGTCTGCTATGAGACGACTCGGAACTTAACACTCCGAAAACGTCAAAATAAAGGCCGCGAAACGGGAAACTGTTTCGCGGTTTTTTTTTACCTGAAATTCATCTAAAGTGTAGCTATGACAAATAGCCAAATCACATACCCAAAAAAGATAATCATACTGGGAGGAGGAACTGCCGGCTGGATGACCGCTGCCCTGCTTTCTAAAAAATGGTCTAGCAGAGGCGCCAGTATCTCCTTAATAGAATCAGAAACTATTGGAACTGTTGGTGTGGGTGAAGGGTCAACCCCTAAAATGAGAAAATTCTTTGATAGTTTGAACATTTCAGAAAAAGATTGGATGCCAGAGTGTAACGCCACCTATAAGTGCGGGATACGATTCCCTAACTGGTCAACTCGTAGCGGCTATGAAAGCTACTATCACCCGTTTTTCTCACAACACGATGACTCCTCCGTACGAGCATTCTTTCAAAACACTACATTACGCAGCAGAAACTTTAATGTCTACGCTCATCCCGATGCATTTTTTATTTCCAACTTTCTAGCCAAAAGGAAGCTTTCCCCCCTGCCTCAGTCTAGTACCAGCTACTCGACTGACTATGCCTACCATTTTGATGCAAGCCTTATCGGAGCGTATCTGAATCGATTTGCACAAGCAGAAGGGGTTGAGCGCATCATAGATACAGTCACTCAGGTAAACCAAGATGGTAATGGTGACATTACATCCGTTCAGACAATAGACCATGGCACATTGGAAGGTGATTTTTTTATCGACTGCACGGGCTTTGCCGGCGTGCTAATAAACAAGACATTAAACGTCCCTTTTATTCCATATGCAGATAGCTTGTTCAACGATAGTGCAGTGGCTATACCCACCCCGTTAGAGCCCGAGGATGGCCTTCCTTCAGAAACTATTTCAAAAGCGATGAAGCACGGATGGGCTTGGAAGATCCCACTCACCAACAGATTTGGAAACGGCTATGTCTACTCGTCAAAATTTACTGACAAGGATGATGCGGAACTAGAGCTACGCACTCATTTGGGTATCGTCAATGATGAGGTAGAGGCCCGACATTTAAAAATGAGAGTTGGGCGAACAGAACTCTGCTGGGCAAAAAACTGCCTAGCAGTTGGACTGTCCCAAGGGTTTATCGAACCATTAGAAGCTACCGCCCTTATGGTCGTTCAAGAAACCGTAGAACTATTCATGGATACTTACACGTCTGCAGGAAACACTGAAAAAGCGCGACGAAGCGTTAATGAAAAAATTAACCTTATCTTTGATGGCATTCGAAATTATGTACAAATGCATTATAAACTGAATACAAGAAGTGATACCCCATACTGGATAGAAAATCGTCAAAATAAAAACCTATCCGAGGACATGCAATCTATTCTAAATGTATGGGACAAAGGCGGAGACCTCTTGGGGGCGCTCAGAGAGCAGTCAAGCCGTTTAGTGTACAGTCCTACCTCTTGGTATTGCATTCTAGCCGGAATGGGACGATTTCCTTCTCGGCCAAAAAAGCCTAAACCTAAGATGCAACATTATTCGGCCGAGGAAGCGAGTAGCTATTGTAAAAGCATGATGTCACACTTTGGAGACCATAGAGAAACGCTTAATAAAAAATGATCACAACAGGTATCCTGGGGAGGACCTTTTATGACCACTGACACTAAGCTATTCACCAACTTCAATATTATTGACGGGTCTGGAGCCGATAATTTTCTTGGAGAGGTATTGGTGAAAGGGAACCGTATTGAGCAAGTTGGACCAATTGGGAGTTCAAAGCCTCTTCAAAATACGGTTCTAATTGATGGAGAAGGAAAAACTTTAATGCCTGGGTTGTGTGACGCGCACCTGCATTTAACTTGGAACAATCAGGCAACTCTCGAGGGTGTCACTATGATGCCTCAAGAGGAGCATCTGGTGCACTCCATTGGTGTTGCGAAGGAGGTGCTAGACTCAGGATTCACATCAGGTGTAGGAGCTGCCAGCGCTCGACCCAGATTTGACTGCGTTTTACGCAATGCTATAAACAATGGACATATTCCCGGTCCAAGATATCTGGCTAACTCACAAGAAATAACGACAATCGGCGGTCTCGGCGACACTTCTCCCGTTCATATAGATATCGATGACCTATCCTTTGGTGCCCGCGTGTCAGGCCCGGAGGAGATGCGCAAGATGGTGCGTAAATATTTCAAATTTGGTGTCGATTTGATCAAGCTAAACTTGTCCGGTGAAGAGATCACCTCTGTCTCGGCACAGCGCACAACGATGTCTGACGAAGAAGTAGGTATGGCGATGTCGGAAGTGAGGCGTCAAGGCATTCGGGCCTGCGCGCATGCCCGCTCAAAAGGCTCGGTTCTTCAATGTATCGAGCATGAAATAGAGATCATTTATCATGCTTCTTATGCTGATGAAGAGTGCCTCGACAAACTAGAGGAACAGAAGCAGCGATTTTTTGTTGCTCCAGCATTAGGCTGGCTGGTACAAACCGCTTATGGAGCCGATGAATTTGGAATTTCGCCTGACAGTGAACTGGCTCATGCATACGCATCGGAACTTGAGATAGCCATCGACACAATGAAGAAAATGCATGCTCGTGGAATACGTGTTCTCCCAGGAGGAGACTACGGATTTGCATGGATCCCTCACGGGACGAATGCAAAAGATCTAGAGTATTTGACAACTATGGTCGGAATGACCCCGATGGAAGCTCTTGTAGCTGCCACCAAATTGGGAGGTGAAATCATGGGACAGTCTGAAACACTCGGACTACTTAAAAAAGGATATATTGCCGACATACTGATAATCAATGGAGATCCACTAGAAGACATTAGCCTTTTGCAGGACAAAGAAAAGATTCTAGCGATCATAAAAGATGGAAAGTTCCATAAAAATCTAATGTCTTAGATCATGCGACGGATGCCATGCAGACTAAACCGTAAAGAAATTATTTCTTATCCAGAAAATCCGGCATCACCTCTCCAGGAAACCAAATATCTACATCTCCTTGATCGAACAACGTCTCTTGAGAATCGACGAGCCATTTTTCTTTACGTTTCACGATCGCATATAACTCGAACTCCGTCAGACCTTGATTATTAAAGTTATCTTTTGACTTTAATACATTTGGGACAATTGCAGTCTCATCGCAAGTCAATTCTCCGCGACTAAGATGAGCGACACGCTCGTCAATACTGTAGATAACTACCCCACCGCCCTGGTAGAACATGCGTTGCAGACTGGCCCAATCTTCTCTTGGTTTTCTATCTGTCATTGACTCCGTAACAAAATCAAATGCGTCCTCAAAACGGTGTTCCTGCATTGCAGTTAAATAGTTTCTCACTGCTGCCGGCCGTTCACCCCCATCCTCTGGACAGGGCTCAGCTTTCAGTACACTAGAGCCAATTACAAAAAAACACCATAACAATACAATTTTACTCATCGCCTTTCTCCCCCAAAAGGTAGACCTCCGCACACTCAAGCGTTAACCTAAGCAGTCTATACAACTCCCCTGTCGCTGCGTCGTAAAAAATCTAGGACAACCGAGCCTAGGAAAGTCGACGGCACAACCAGAAAGTAGTACATAGGAACCTTAACACATGTCGAATGAAAGCCTCCAGATAAAACCAACACCTCAAGATGCTATGCGTATTGCGATCGTTGGCGCCGGTTTTGCCGGTATTGGTATGGGAATACAACTAAAAGCCGCCGGCTATAGTAACTTTACCATATATGAAAAATCGAAATCATTAGGCGGAACGTGGAGAGATAACACTTATCCTGGGTGTGCCTGCGATGTTGCCTCTCACTTATACTCGTTCTCATTCGAAAAGAATTCTCATTGGCCAAACGTATTTTCCAAGTCTAAGGATATTCTGCATTACCTAGTTGATTGCGCAGAAAAATATGAAATCACTCCACATATAAAGCTCGAGAAAAAAATCACTGAACTTAAATACAACCAAAAAAAACTCGAGTGGACTTTAAACACAGCCTCAAATGAAGAAGAAATTTTCGATGTGGTAATTAATGGAACCGGCCCACTGAACAAGCTCTTTATCCCGACCATCGAAGGCATAAGCCAATTCGAAGGAGAGATGTTTCATTCATCTGAATGGCAACATGACCTTGATTTAAATGGGAAGACTGTTGCCTGCATAGGGACTGGCGCAAGTGCGATACAGTTCATTCCAGAAATCGTGGGTAAAGTAAAAAAACTTAACGTTTTTCAAAGGACACCAACTTGGCTCGTTCCTAGATTCGACAGGTCCTACTCGACCATCACAAAAAAGCTCTTCAAATATATCCCAGGCGTTAATTGGGTTTACCGCACCTTCTTATACTGGAGAAACGAATATTATGGGATGGCCATAATGGGATACCCTTTTTTTAATGCCATGCTTCAAAAAGCCTCTCTTTTTTATCTACGGGTAAAAGTAAAAGATCCCTCTTTGAGACAGAAATTGACCCCGGAATATCAGATTGGTTGTAAAAGAATTAATATTTCTGACGATTACTACTCTGCCTTACAAAGACCCCATAGCGAGCTAATCACTGCACCAATAGAATCAATAACGAAAAACGGGGTTGTAACTGCCGATGGTAAAGAACACCCCTGCGATACTATTATTTTTGGGACCGGATTTAAAACGCAAGAGTTCTTGCAGCCCATGAAAATATATGGACGCGATGGCGTTGAACTTACTGAATCTTGGGGAGAAAAAGCAAAATCTTTCATGGGGATCTCCATCTCCGGGTTTCCTAACTACTTTTTGTTACTCGGGCCTAACACTGGATTAGGACATAATTCGGTCGTCTTCATGATAGAGTCTCAAATAAAATATGTGATCAAAACGCTCAACTTTATGTCATCGAAAAATGTGAAGGCCGTGGATGTTCTAGAAGAGCATCAAGAAAAATTCTACTTAAGATCTCAAAAGAAATTAAAACGCTTGTCATGGGGCACGGGCTGCAATAGTTGGTATTTATCAAAAAATGGCGAAAATTTTACAATCTGGCCGGGATTTGCTTCCTCTTACTGGTGGAAAACTCTAAAGTTCCCAGTTGAAAAATATCTGTTACACAAATCGGAGAATAGTAGCCAATAATTCTGCTGGTGTCTTCTCAGTGTTCTAGAACAAAAGGAATAAATGCATTATGGCCATCATTGCAGTCGCCAACATAAAAATTGCAGATCTCGAGCAGTATAAGAAAAGTGGCTATCTTGAGCAGGCGGGAAAAACTGCAACTATGTATGGAGGCACATATATCGTGCGCGCCGGAGGGAGCTCAGTTATTGAGGGAACTCCCAAGATAGAAAGGGTCATCATGATCGAATTCGCCAGTAAAGAGCGATTTTTTGATTGGTACAACTCGCCAGAATATGCGCCATGGAAAAAGGTTCGCCACGCATTGGCTGAAAGTGATATGTTTATCATAGAGAAGCTTACTGACGAACAACAGAATGACATTGCGCAAGGTACATCTAGTTGAATAGTTTTAACTAATACCGTTAACGCAAAGAGTTTAGATATGGGGAGATAGGTTTATGGCTCGCATGCGCTTTGGTGTATTTATACCGCCACATCATGTTCCGACTAATTACAATCCTACTTATGCTTTACAACGCGATATTGAAATAGTAAAGCTAATCGACGACATCGGCTATGACGAAGCCTGGTTTGGGGAGCATCACTCCGGTGGCGTTGAATTAATTAATGACCCCATGATGTTTATCGCACATGTAGCTGCATTGACCAAGAATTTAAAGCTAGGCACTGGAGTAGTCTCCCTTCCTTACCATAATCCTTTATGGGTAGCTGATAAATTAGCGTTACTCGACCATTTAACACGGGGACGGGTAATGCTAGGTGTTGGACCAGGAGCTCTAGCCACTGATGCTGCAATGATCGGTATCCGACCCGAAGAGCAACGTGATGCCCTTGACTTCGATATGGATGTACTCATGCATTTACTAACCAGCGATGAGCCTATTTCAGTGGAAACCTCACGCTATAAACTGGTCGATGCTCGACTACAACTTGATTTTTACCAAGATCCATACCCACCAATAGTGGCCGCCGCCGTGGTCTCTCCGTCAGGACCAAGGATAGCCGGAAAGCACGGAACGGGATTAATTTCCGTCGGTGCCACTATGAAAGCTGGGGTAGACGTACTTGCCATGCATTGGGACGTAGTGGAAGAGCGGGCCAAGGAGTTTGGCCAAACAGTCAGCCGTGATAACTGGCGTGTAGTCGGTCTAATGCATTTAGCTGAAACTCGCGAAAAAGCCTTTGAAGACGTCCGACACGGGTTTAAAGATTGGTGTGATTATCTACAAAACACGGCGGCCGCACCTCAAATACAAGTTACAGGCGATGACTTTGATAGTTATATAGACTGGATCACTAACACTGGGTCGGCAGTAATAGGTACTTATAAAGATGCTATAGAGCATATCGAAAGCCTTGTTGAGCTGTCCAATGGCGGCTTTGGAAATTACTTATTGTTTGACCACAACTGGAGTAATTTCGCAAATAAGAAGCATCATTACGAGCTGTTTTCTGAGTATGTCATTCCTCACTTCAAACGCACCAATGTTAGAATGAAAGCCAGCGAAGCAAACATGCGTCAGGTGAGAGCCCCGTTAGCCCAAGCCCAACAAGAAGCGATAAACGACTTTCGGCAACGTCACGACGATGAGATGAAAAAAAAGAGAGAGTGCTAAAACCAGTCGTTTTTTGGCCGCAGTGACTATTTTTCGATAGCCCAAACTACAGAAAAATTAATGCCACCGTCTCTCTTTTTTTCACATCTACAAGTTTTAGGCAAGACCCAATTTTGGACGCACCCAATCTGCAAGGCGCGATATAGCTTCGTCGGCCTCTGGGGCATTACCTGCCATAAACTGAAACACATGCTGCATCTCAGGAAAGACATCGCAACGATACTCCACTCCGCACTCCTCTAGTTTCTTCGCCACCCGCAGTGAATCATCTAAAATAGCTTCGTATCCACCTACTTGGATATAAGTCGGAGGAAAATTTTTAAAATCAGCATGTATCGGATTCACTAAAGGGTCTCGAGGAGAGCAATCTCCGATATACATTTGACTCATAGACAATGAAACTTCTCGGGTTATCAGTCGCTCAACCGCAGCGTTACTTTCAAATGATTTTCCAGTCGCTTCCATGTCATACCAAGGGCTGAGCGGAATAACTGCGGCAGGCAATTCAACCCCGCTATCGCGCGCATGCAGGACCACAGCCGTACACAAATTTCCACCGGCGGAATCGCCCACTGTTGCGATCGAACTTGCATCTATACCTTGTTGTAAGAGCCACTTATAAGCTTTCAAGCCTTCATTAATCTGAGAAGGATGCGTGTGCTCTGGCGCACGCGCATAATCGATAACCAGTGCGCGACACCCAACAGCCTTCGCGATATGGGCAAACATTTTTCGATGTGAAAACCGAGTGCCAGTCACACACCCTCCACCATGGAAACACAAAAGAACATGATCATCACTACAGCCATGAGGCACTAACCAAAGGCTTGGCGTCCCGTCTACATCGACGTCCAAGTAATCGACCCCACCAGGATCTCTCGCAAGATCACCACATTCTTCGATTAAATCTCGCAACTCATCAAGTTCCATATCAGGTTTTTCTGACATTCTTGCTACAAAACTGTCAAAAAGCACTTCTATCGCTTCAGCTTTTTTACTTCTCATGAAAAACTCCTCAAAACGTTTTTTGTTTTTTCAATATCTTTTGTAACTTAGTCACTGTTCGAACACAATAGGTTTCGATTTAGAAAATCCCCATCACCTTATTTAAATCAACCTTTACATTCAACGGTGCACTCGACATTAGCAATAGATTAAGTAAAATAAACATTCATTTAAATTAAAATTTTTTAAGGATTCATTCATGGCACAAGCTACTGCAAGACATATCCTCGTGGACAGTGTTGAAAAATGCACTGCTCTTAAAGAAGAAATAACTAATGGCAGTGACTTTGCTGATGTTGCTAAAGCTAACTCTAGTTGTCCGTCGTCTGCCCAAGGTGGAGATCTTGGATCTTTCGGACCAGGAATGATGGTCCCAGAGTTTGATGCCGTGGTTTTTAGCGGTGCAATAGGAGAGGTCCATGGCCCAGTTCAAACGCAGTTTGGTTTCCACCTCCTAGAGATCACCAGTCGTACTGATTAATTATTCTCAATAATTGAGATAATCGCTACCAATAAAGCGGTCATACATTACTAAACAAGCCGGGAAGCCTGCTCATACCTGCGGGCGCGCCCGATTAGGACAAAAAACTACTATGTCTGATGCATTTGAAGAAAAAGAATTCGAGGTAGTCATTGTTGGAGCCGGATTTTCTGGTGTGTATCAACTCTACCGTTTGCGCGAAGAAGGCTTCAACGTGAGATTGGTTGAAGCCGGAGCTGGGATTGGTGGTATCTGGCATTGGAATTGTTATCCAGGCGCGCGAGTGGACACTCATTGTCAAATCTACCAATTCTCAAAAAAAGAGCTCTGGAATGATTGGAGCTGGAGCGAGCGTTTCCCTGGTTGGGAAGAAATGAGGCGATATTTCGATTACGTAGATGAAAAACTTGATATAAGCAAAGATGTCGATCTGAATACTCGAGTTACTGGCGCAGAATTTAATGAAAGTTCAAACGAGTGGTCGCTCCAAACAGACGTGGGACATGTCTACCGGTCGAAATTTGTTGTTCTATGCACAGGCTTTGCATCAAAACCTTATATGCCAGAGGTACAAGGGATAGAGAGCTTTAAAGGAGAACTTCATCACACTGCAGCTTGGCCGCAAAAAGGAATCGACTTTACCGGTAAAAAAGTGGGCGTAATCGGAACTGGAGCGAGCGGAATTCAAGTCGCTCAAGAGGCGTCCAAGGTAGCTTCTCACGTTACGGTTTTCCAACGCACGCCAAATTTGTATCTACCTATGGGTCAAACGACGTATTCCGAGGCCGACAATGTCGCCATGAAGGAAGAACTTCCCGCTCGCTTTAAGAAAAGAGGAGAGACGTTTGGGGGCTTCGATATGGATCTAATAGCTGTTTCTGGTCTAGATGTAAGTGATGAAGAACGAGAAGAAACATACGAAAGATTATGGGAAGCTGGTGGATTTAATTTTTGGCTGGGAAGCTACCATGACATTTTCTCTAATGAAACTGTCAACAGGACTGCTTATGATTTCTGGCTAAAAAAGACCAGAGCGCGTATCACCGATCCGGTTTTAGCAGAAAAACTTGCTCCTACTGAGCCGCCACATCCTTATGGAGTCAAGAGACCATCGCTAGAGCAATGGTATTTTGATATTTTCAATCACGACAATGCGACTTTAGTCTCACTAAAAGAAGAGCCACTGAAAAAAATAACCGAAGCCGGGGTCGAAACACAAGAAGCATCCTATGATTTCGACATTATCGCTTTTGCAACAGGATTTGATGCCGTCACTGGCGGGCTTACCTCAATTAATCTGACCGGTACAAATGGGGTATCACTAAAAGAAAAATGGGCCATGGGAGTCAGAACACACCTCGGTCTGGCCACAGCATCTTTTCCAAACGTCCTGATCAGCTATGGTCCTCAGGCACCGACTGGTTTCTGTAATGGGCCATCAAGTGCCGAGTACCAAGGTGAATGCATCATAGAAATGCTCTGCCATATTCGAGAAAACGACTACGCTCGCGTTGAAGCAGATAAAGATGCGGAAGAAAGCTGGCGTAACCAGGTATTAGAGCTCGCTGCGGGGACACTTTTCCCGAAGGCAGACTCATGGTACATGGGCGCTAACGTGCCCGGGAAACCAAAAGAAATGTTGATGTACCCCGGTGGATTGCCCGCATACCTAGAAGCGTTCAGGAACTGTGCAGACGACGGTTACCGAGGCTTTAACTTTACCAAGTGAGAACTTAGAAACGGATAACCCAGCTCAAAGAGAACTGAACTGGGCTTACTCAACAATAACAACTCGTTACTTTACGTATACCGTCTCACATGATCCGCCCACCGAACGAATGAGCTTTCGCTTAGACTTAACCGATCGGTAAGCTCTTTTAGCCCACCCTTCTTCTGTAAGCGCATCAAAAGCCTCTCCAAGCCTTCTGGAATTGGGAGCAACAACCGATACCATACCCATTCCAGTCGTATGACCCGAAAGTCCACGAAATACACTAATTCCGATATCCTCAAAACCATTATTATGAAAAGCCTTTTCCATGCCGCTAATAGCCGTCACAAATGCTTCCATTGTTTTAGTCCTTACCAACGTACTCCATATAGCGTGTTTTTCTCCAGCTTTTAATACCAGAGTCGACTGCGCTTTCACAACAGTGAATAATTGCTTAGTTCTAACCTCGCGAACCGACTTTAACTTCGCTAACTCTGTCTTAAGCGTCTCGTTTCCTGGTAGGCCATGCAATGCAGATGCCAAAGTATCAGTGAGCATATAAACGTAAAGATCTTTATCTTTTACCGCGCCAACATGAGGCGTGCACACACCGACGACATGCGCTCCAAGAGATTTTCCGACGACAGGTCCGCTATCTCTTACCCAATCGTGGTAAGCGACCTGGTCTGCAGTGTTAATTGTGTATACATTCATAGCAGGTGTCGCGGTGGCAGCCCAAGACACAATAAGAAACATCGTTGTGACAATAAATTTCATAAGTATTTCCTCTAAAATAGCTATCGCACTCGGTCAATTAAAAGTTATGGAACTGTCGACCAAGCAAAACAGTTCTAACTGCCTGAATCATAAACGCATACCGATATGAATATAACTAAAAATTTGTCATTATTAATTAAACAATAAGCTCACAGTCCTCCAAAGCGCTGAAAAAAACCTCCACTGGGTCCGGAAAACCCTCCCTCATAATGCACAAATTGTTCTTGGATATACTCGAGGCTGTTTTCACTTAACTGTCTGTAGAGTTCCCCAGTTATAGTCATAGCAAGATGTCCAGGCCAAGCTCTTGGGAGAATTTCGTGTGGCAAATCGGCGACTTTAAGCAGAATCCGTCGGTACTCGTGTATAAGTAAAATCCGACAAATAAAAGAATCTTCAGGCGTGAGATTCCGAGGATTAGGAATACTGTTAGAAAGACTCGAGAAATCCTGTATGAATGAGTTATAGCCTATCGACACCTTATCTAATTGCCACGCACTCTTCACTAGTTTTTTAGGAATCAAATCGTCTTTTAGACTAGCCTGCCAATGTGTCACATATCTAGCCGCTTTAAATTCCTGTATTAGATTTTTCAGTGCCGCCGTGTCTGTCCTTGGATGGGCAAACGCGCCATTTACTAGCACTCCAAAGCCAATCCATTTGAGCTGTCGAACAAACTCTTCATACGCAAAAAAGTCCTCTTTCTTGCAAATAAGAATTGTCCACGATTTGTCCCATGACGGTTCGCCAGAGGAATATATTTGACGAGACGCTTTATTGTAGTCTTGCTCTCCGGCTGCACTTAGTGTGTAGTAGCTCCGTCGCCCTATTCGCTCTGACTGCAACCAATCATTTTGACTTAATCGAGAGACAGCTGTCCTAACTTGCCGCGCATTTAATCCAAATTTCTCTAGCACCTGAATCAAACTGCCCATCCAGACCGATCCACCGTGTTGAGATATGCAGTCGCCAAACACTGTGATCGCAAGGGATCCTGCTCTCAACACCCGAGTCTTTAGAAAGGACTGTACTGAAGTCGGCGTCGGTTTATTCATCCACGGCTTTATAGCGCTCGATCAAAATCAATCTGCACATCCTCGGAAACTGGTTGAGCCTGACAAGAAAGAATATAACCATCAGCTATTTCTTCGGGTAATAGCGCATGATGCGCTGCCATGCTCACCTCGCCTTTGACAAGTTTGGCACGACAGGTACCACAGACCCCTCCTTTACATGCGAAAGGAAGATCAACGCCTTCTAGAAGAGCTTGATCAAGAACGCTTCGTCCATTTCTATTCATATCGAACTTCACTTTTCGTCCGTCTAAAGTGACCTCTACTCGGGAAATACTTTCTTCTCCGAAGACATTAGAGCCAACATGGTCGACTTTACCCTCTAGACGGGGTGAACTAGAGACGAATAATTCAAGTTTAATTTTCTCTTTAGCGATACCATCAGACACAAGATTTTCTAACAACTGATTAGTCATCGTCTCTGGACCACAAAGAAAAACTTCATCCATAGCAGCCATGTCAAAAAGGGCAGGCGTCATGGAACTCAATTTTTCATAAGTAATACGTCCGTGTAGCAGAGGGATTTCTCTCGACTCCTGGCTTAATATATGAACTAACTGCAACCGTTCTAGATATTGATTCTTAAGTTGTTCCAACTTATTTCTGAACAGAATACTTGAAACCCGTTGGTTGCCATAGACTAAGGTAACGGTGCTCTCTCGCTCTCCATCAAGGATAGATCTAATAATTGACATAATAGGAGTGATGCCGCTTCCCGCAGCCACACAAAGATATCGCTTCATATCTTTGTTACCTTGCTCGTAAATGAATTTCCCGGCAGGAGGACTCGCCTCAATACTATCGCCGATCTTTAATGCCTCATTGACCCAAGAAGAAAAGACCCCATCCTTTAATTTTTTTACCGCAACAGAAATATATTCATCATTATCCGTGCTGCAGATCGAATAGCATCGCCGTACATCTTCACCCTTTATATCGCGCCTCAGAGTCAGGTACTGTCCAGGCTTAAAGTGATACTTCTCACGCAGCGAGTCTGGTATTCGCAGCTCGATAGTCACCGCATCCTCAATCTCGCGATGAATAGCAACAACGGGCAGTTTATTAAAAGCTCCTAGTGACATTTGAAATAATCAAACGGCTCAAGACAACTACCGCAACGATAAAGGGACTTGCAAGCAGTAGATCCAAACACACTAATTAACGAAACATCATGTGACGTGCATCTGGGGCACTTAATACCCTGACCAAAACTACCTTTACTCTCCACCGGAGGTGCAATCCCTTCTTTTAAAAGCATCGCCCGCCCGCGCTTAGAGATCCAATCTGTCGTCCAAGGTGGTGCTAACTGCATTGTTACTTTCACCTCCTTATACCCTGCATCGTCAAGGGCTCTTATAACGTCAAATTCTATGGTTTTCATAGCGGGACAACCGCAGTAAGTTGGAGTAATAACCACTTCCAAATGCTTTGGATGACAGACTACATCTCTTAAGATCCCAAGATCCAAGATACTTAATGTCGGAATTTCAGGGTCGCAAACTTTTTCTAGCACTGCCAAAATCTGAGGCTTACTTGCACTCGCTTCAACGGAATCATTTACGAAAGAATCACTCACTACCAACTCAACCCTGGATAAGTTCTTTGCAGATGTTGCATCTCAGAAAGCAAATGCCCCATAGCCTCAGTGTGTAGTCCATTTCGCCCACCAGACAAGGACCATTTTTTTTCAGGCACGCTAAGAGTGGCCTTTTTTATAGTGGCATTGATATCAGCTTGCCACTTTGAATGTAACCACTCTGGATCTGGAGCAATAGCTTCAGCTATCATTTGAACATCGACTGGATCTCTCTCAAACAACTCTTCCGTATAATTCCACATTCCTTCCAGCGCGACTTGCATTCTCTCATGGCTCTCTTCGGTCCCATCACCCAGACGCAATACCCAGTCACGGCTCCTATCCATGTGGTACGTTGTCTCCTTTATTGCTTTTTGAGCAATCGCACTGAGTGTTTCATCAGAAGAAGATACCAACTCAGTGAATAAATGATAATGGTAAGTGTCCAAAAGATACTGACGGGCCATCGTGAATGCATAGTCTCCTATAGGCAGTTCACAAAGTAGAAAATTTTCAAACTCACGATCGCTCCGAACGAACGCCAAATCATCCTCCGAGCGACCCTCTCCCTCTAACTCAGCCGCATAGCTCAACAATAATCTTGCCCGACCAACATGATCGAGAGCACAGTTCGCCATAGCTATATCTTCCTCGAGGAGAGGACTGTGACCACACCATTCAGTCATTCTCTGTCCAAGAATTAAGGCGTTATCACCTAATCGCAAAACATATCTATAGTGGTTTTTGTTCATAATTTCAATTCTTCCGGCACCTCATAAAATGTCGGATGCCGGTAAACCTTATCCTCGGCTGGATCGAAAAAGGAAGCATCATTTTCAAACTGACTGGCATGAATATCTTCTGCTCTCACAACCCAAATGCTGACGCCTTCTTGGCGCCGAGTATAAGTGTCGCGGGCGGACTTCATAGCCTGCCCTGCATCTGACGCATGTAGGCTGCCTATATGCTTATGATCTAAACCTCGTCGCCCTCGAACAAATACTTCCCATAAAGGCAAATGACCTTTCAACATTGAATGCTCCTTCATGCCACCTGATCAACATCAGATTTTGAGTGTTTTTCGGCGTATGACATGAGTGCGTCTTTCACCCATTGTCCTTCATCATTTGCTGTTCTTCGGGCCTCTAAACGAGCGTCGTTACATAAACCTCCGCCCTTGACCACTCGTGTAAACTCTTCCCAATCAATAGGCCCGAAGTCGTAATGTCCCCGCTCTTCATTCCATTTGAGATCTTGGTCTGGAATAGCAAGTCCAAGATGATCGGCTTGCTTCACCGTCTGATCTACAAATTTTTGTCTCAACTCATCATTTGACTGGCGTTTGATTTTCCATTTCATAGATTGTTGGGAATTGGCAGACTCACTGTCATGCGGCCCAAACATCATCAATGTTGGCCACCACCATCGATTGAGTGCATCTTGCGCCATAGCTTTTTGAGCAGCTGAGCCACCGGTAAGCACTTGCATGATTTCGTATCCTTGCCTCATATGAAAACTTTCTTCTTTACAGATTTTCACCATAGCGCGTGCATAGGGGCCATACGAAGTCCGGCAAAGAGAGATTTGATTCACAATGGCTGCGCCATCCACCAACCAACCTATCGCTCCTACATCAGCCCAGGTCAAAGTCGGATAATTAAAGATCGAAGCGTACTTTGCTTTCCCAATCAAAAGGTCGTTCATCATTTCTTCACGTGAGACACCCAGTGTTTCCGCAGCGCTATAAAGATAGAGCCCGTGTCCTGCCTCATCTTGAACTTTTGCCAAGAGGATAGCCTTTCGGCGTAACGTTGGTGCCCGCCCAATCCAGTTCCCTTCAGGTAGCTGCCCTACTACTTCAGAGTGTGCGTGCTGGGACATCTGCCGAACAAGATTGAGCCTATATTTTTCCGGCATCCAATCCCGAGGCTCGATCTTTTCTTCTGCCTCGATAATCGCGTCAAATTGACACTGCTCGTCAGTAAAGCTCATCACATCCACCATTTGTTGCTAATAGTCCTAGCCGCTAATATATTACATATATTTATAAAAATATAGTATATATGTATCATATTTCTGATACCCCCTATATAGGGCCTAACAAAGCATAAAATATTTAGGATATTTGTTATGATGCGCGCTTAACTAAGCTTCGTATGCCTGGGCCAACCAAGCGGTATAAGACACGCGCGCTTTATACCCTCTGCAACACCTGTAGATTACTTCACTGAAAGCTGGTTTTCTCCAAAAATCCACTTTCCAGATTCAGTTTGCGCCCGAATCATCGTGTTTAGACTTTCATAATATGGGTGCGGACTAATTTAAAATGGACAAAACTCTCATCCGAAATCTAATAATTGTGCTCGGTTCTACCACCTCTGTACAAGCCTTAGTCACAATGATCTCGCTTACTGTATCTGTAATGGCGCCGACGTTAGCGCGAGAATTAAACGTGAGCGTGGGAACCATAGGCCTCTATGCATCCATGAGCTATATAGGAGCGATGATTGGCTCTCTTCTTTCGGGAGGGTTTGTCTTACGCTATGGAGCCATACGAATAAGCCAAGGCATAATGATAACTTGTTCCCTCGGGTTGCTTCTATGTATCAATGGCCATTGGATCTGGTTTCTCATTTCCGCTTTTATATGCGGTCTCGGATACGGACCGGCAACACCTGCCAGTAGTCAGCTCTTGTCTAGGCACCTTCCTACTCGTTATTTATCGTTAGGGTTCTCAATTAAGCAAACAGGAGTCCCTTTAGGTGGAATACTCGCGGGTCTTGTCGTCCCTTGGTTACTTATACGGCATAGCTGGCAAGACTCTATGCTCGTAATTGCTGCTAGTGTCATTATGGCCAGCTTCATTCTGCAGTTATGTCGAAAGCAATTCGACGTTCAGCTGGAACCAAAGGCAAACCTTTTCCGTGGTAATTTTTTCAGCTCATTAAGATTAGTTCTATCTCATCCGCAATTAAAACTAATAGCGGTAGCTACCTTCTTTTTCTCTGCAACACAGCAATGCTACATCTACTTCTTGGTCACTTTTTTAGAGAGTAATATTGGTTGGGATAATCAAAAAGCCGGCATTGCTCTAGCGATACTTGGCGCATCTGCAGTGTTAGGTCGCATCATCTGGGGTGCTGTCGCTGATGCCACAGGGCGCAGTCAACTACTTATCATGGTCTTGGCATTTGCTATGGCAACGGTCACCCTCTTGACCGGACTCATCACTCCGGAATGGTCCTCTATCTCAATTTTTATCTTATGCGGTGTTTTCGGAGCTACCGGTGCAGCTTGGAATGGTATTTACCTGGCAGAAATAACACGTCATGTCGCCGCTGAAGACGTTTCCAGAGCAACAGGTGGTGGTCTTTTCGTTACTTTTTTTGGCGTAGTTGTAGCGCCTCCTATATTTGGTTTGATTATCAATTTAACTCATTCATTTGAGACGGCCTATATCGCTCTCGGATCAGCAACAATGTTAATTGGCTTGCTCCTCCTAAAAAATCAACGCAAACTGAGCGTCAATACTTAAACTATCTTCACGCAGTAAATAGAGAATAAAGGATGAAAGATGAAAATAGGGTTGCTGTAGTCACTGGCGGCTCGCGCGGAATAGGGAAAGCTATAGCGATTAAGCTTGCTAAAGAAAATTGTGATGTGTTGATCACCTACCAAAAAGACAAGGTGTCGGCAGACGCGACGGTTGATACTCTCAAGTCTCTCGGAAGAGAGGCGTTATCCTTACAGATAGAAATGTCAAATCCGACGGCCGGAGCAACAATATGTAGCCGAGCACTAAAAGAATTTGGAAAAATAGACATCTTAATAAACAATGCAGGAATAGGCTCTCCCAAGCGGTTCATCGTCGACTCGGAAGAAACCGATTGGTATAGAACTATAGACACTAACCTAAACGGCATCTTTCGCACTATAAAAGCTATTGTCCCTCATATGCGCTCTCGAAAAACAGGCAACATAGTAAATATCAGCTCAAATGTTACACGTCGCCTAGCACCAAATTTTGGTCCTTATGCTGTTTCTAAGGCGGGGCTAGAAGCACTAACCCAAGTCCTTGCTAAAGAGGAAGCTGGGAATGGGATCAGGGTAAATGCTATCGCCCCAGGATTTATAGACACTGACTTACTTCAAACAGCCTTTGAGGAAGTAGGTGCCGAAAAAGCAGAGGCACTGTTACACAGTATCCCACTCAAAAGACTAGGGATGCCAAGCGAAATTGCCGACATGGTTGCCGTCCTGACCTCAAATGTTTCAAGCTATGTGACGGGTCAAATCATCTATGTCAACGGCGGCGGGCCAGAGGGTTAAATTGAAATGGACTATTTTTGGGAAAGGATTGCTTAAATGGTGTTAAAGCATCAAACAGCTATTGTAACCGGTGGCTCAAGAGGGATCGGGAAAGCCATCGCGCTCCATCTCTCTACTCAAGGGTTCAACATTGTTCTTTCATTCAAGAAAAATGAAAAAGCAGCCGCCCAGGTGGTGTCGGACATACAAAAAAGCGGAGGTACGGCTGAAATGATTCGGGCAGATCTTAGCTTGGCTGATAGCGCTACTGCCATTACGAGAACAACGATAGAGCGTTTCGGCCGCATCGATGTGCTAATAAACAACGCTGGAGTTTCTTCGAACAAAAGTCTAATAGCCGATACCGCCGACCTAGAATGGAACGAAATCATTGACGTGAATTTGCATGGTGTCTTCAGAATGATGAAGGCTGTAGTCCCTCACATGCGACAGCAGAAAAAAGGGAACATCGTCAATCTCTCTTCAAATATAACCAAACGGCTGGCCCCAACCTTTGGGCCTTATGCAATATCTAAAGCTGCTCTTGAAACCATGACCCAGATTGTTGCAAAAGAAGAAGCAGCCAATGGAATACGGGTAAATGCTGTGGCACCAGGCCCCATAAAAACAGATATGTTAGAAAAGCTTTTAAAGGAGATGGGAGCCGAACGAGCGAAGTCTTTTGTAGACTCAATGCCAATGAAACGTATGGGCACTGCCGATGAGATAGCTAATATGGTGGCTATGCTAACCTCAGATGTTGCAAGCTTCGTAACTGGTCAAATTATCTATGTAAATGGTGGAGGACCAGGCACATAAGAAACCAAAGCCTTGGCCTACTCGCTAGAAGGCCAAACCACGGCAGTGATACCGGTGCAGATCAACAGCGCTCCGACTAAATGATAGTGGTGAAGTGTTTCACCTAAAAAGCTCACCGCCAAACCAATACCAAAAAGTGGAAGCAAATTTAAAAATATCGAGGCTTGCTTCGCTCCAACCCGACCTACGCTTATATTCCACATTGTAGTGGCCACAATAGTAGGGATGACAGCCATAAAGAATATAGCCCAGAGGACTTCTGGCGTCATCTCGAACTGCCCCACCACGAGCAACTCCCATGTGTAAAATGGAAGCAGTATTAGAATCCCAGCATAAATTGTCACCAGCATCATCAGGAACGGCCTGACTCCAGACAACCAACGGTGTAAATTGATGGAATACAGTGAATAAAACAAAACAGCAAGTAACACCAAAAGGTCACCTGGGTTAAAAGTTAATGACTGGAGAACCTCTAGATCCAGACGGGTGGCCATAGCAAAAATTCCGCCAAGAGCTGCCAGCATGCCCAGAATTTGTATTCGACTAGGCTTGTCACGTAAAAAAACCCACGCCATAAATACCGTAACTATCGGTTGGCTGGCACTAAACAATGCCGCGTTAGTCGCAGTAGTATGCTGTACAGCAAGCATGAGCATGGTACTTCCTCCGGCCATAAAAAGACCGAGAAGCAACAAGTGCCATAAGCGAGATTGCATAAAACGCCATTGCGATCTCAGCTGAGGAACTAAAACAGGTGTAAGTAGAAGAGCTGCCACAACCCAACGCAAAAAAGAAAACCCTATAGGGTTGACCGACTCATAAACCCCTTTGGCAACGATAATCCCTAACGACCAAAGCATCATCACGCCTGTCAACATGAGATAAGAAGTCATGTTATTAGTTGTTTTATCCTGTAAATTCAAAAATGGCACTCCTCGTGACCTGCAAGCATTTAACTAAAGGCGGTGTTAACACCTGCTTTAAACTTTAGACGTTAAGAACTATCACCGGCGCAGTGACAGCGCGTAGTAATTGTCTAAAGGCGCGGCTATTATATTGCCTTACATATAGTAAGGGTAAGAAATGATCACTAAAGGAATTAAAGAGCTTTGCGAACAAGCGGAGCGTGAAATCGAAACCATGGACGTAGAACAAGTCATGAAAGTGATGAACGATGAAAACGTACAGCTCGTTGATATTCGCGACATTAGAGAATTATGGCGGGACGGTGCAATCCCCGGCTCAACTCATGCACCAAGAGGGATGTTAGAGTTTTGGGTCGACCCGAACAGTCCCTACCATAGAGAAGACTTCGCATCTGGAAAAAAATTCATCTTTTACTGTGCTGGTGGAATGCGATCTGCCTTGGCAGCTCAAACCGTGCATAACATGGGATTGGCTCCAGTGGCCCATATGGCCGGCGGTTACGGCGCATGGATGAAAGCAGAAGGGCCGATCGAACCCAAAGAAGCTAAGCTACCTAAACCCAAGTAGTTGCTTCTAAGTCATTAAAAATCAATGCCAGTACCTTCGCTGAATTGTTTCATGCAGAAGTAATCTCGCCAAGCAACTATTTTGCCATTTTCTACTTCAAAAGCACCTGAAACGGGGAGCCCAAAAGGCTTGCCGTTTGGCGGGGAAAAATAATCGATACGCTCATTCATTACGAAGTTACCCGTAGCAGCGACTCTGACGGTCTCAATACGAACAGGACCGACAACTGCGAAAAAACCTTCTAAAACATTTTTAACCTCTTCGGGGCCGCGAACTGCGGGGAAAGGCATGTTTTGATATATACAGTCTTCAGAAAGGTATATCAGCGAGCCGACGACCCCTTTATTTAGCTCATCACAAAACGAGGCAACTATTTCTTCAGGATTCATTTTTCACCACCTTAAATTATAATCGAATTAATGCCCGATACTCTCACGCAACGCGTAGCTCCCACCAAGAAAATCACAAAAGTAGTTTTCTATTTCGGGATGATTTACTGGCATTCCGCTCGTATCATCAAGTAAATTTTGCTCCGACACATAAGCAACGTAGCTGTTCTCTTCGTTTTCCGCAAGTAGGTGATAAAAAGGCTGATCCTTTACGGGACGAAGTTCTTCAGGGATCGACAACCACCACTCTTCGCTATTGCTAAACGTTGGATCAACATCATAAATAACACCCCTAAACGGATGTAATCGGTGCCTTACAACTCTACCAATATCAAATTTTGCACTTCTAACTAACTGAGTCATCTCTATCCTTTCTAATTGCTGTCTCAATTCTATTCTGCCAACCTGCCGGAAATAGTACTCAGCCTAATAGTAGCAACGTCTATAATCAAGTCAAAGTGACGCACATGACACATGTTATTTGCCTGTTACTCGTCGAGTCGCCTTTAGAAAACGTGCTGTCTGCTCTGGCGACCCTCTGAGCCCTCGATTAATGTCATCTTCTAAGTGACCAACATTTGAATCGATTGTCGCCGCGTCAATAACTCGCTTCGACTCTTTTACTGCTGTCGTTGAGTTTTTTGCTATCTGCTCTGCAAGTGAGATAACTTCTGGTAACAAGTCATTGTTTCCGGAAACCTTATTCACCAAACCCCACTTCTCAGCCTCCAGAGCGTCAAATTTCTTGGCTGAGAAAATGAGTTCTTTAGCTCGCGCCGCACCGACCAGTCTAGGAAGCGTTGCTGCCCCTACTACCAAGCCATACTCCGCTCCCGGGAGTCGAAAAGTCGCGGTTTCTGACGCATATCTTATATCACAGGAAATTGCCAAAGCGGCGCCGCCTCCATAACAATACCCATTTATCGCAGCAATAATTGGCAATGGTGATTTCCCAAAACGGTCTATGGCCAAGTAGGCCGCTATTGATTTAGGCACACCTCGCTCCCCTTCTAGCCCGCTCTGCTCCAACATATCTTGCCCTGCGCAAAAAGCGCGTGTTCCACTTCCTGTCAAAATGACGACATGCACACTAGGATCTGACTCAGCCTGATCAAGCGCTTCCACCAGAACAGTTGCCAGTTCATGATTTAGCGCATGATGCCGATCAGGCCGATTCATAGTGAGAATCAGGACATGCTCGCCATGCCTCTTGAGAAGAAGCTCTTTAGACATCTAAAATACGCACCGGGTCAGAGCCATCCCAGTCTTTCGCGGCATCTTCAACCATTTGGAAAAGTCCTTTGTAGGTGTCAGAGTTATCCCAGAGTTCAATAAAGTGGCCTATAGTATCTACTGTGTCAAAATAAACTAAAGGAGACCCCCCCACTGTGCATTCGAAGGCTGCTTCGTGGCCCAATGCTTTATAGTGAGCACAAGTCTCCTCAAAATTTTCTGGCATCATTCCAAAGTGATGAACCCCAGTTCGGCCCGCATCCAAAAATTCCTTGTATACCGATGGAGAATCATCTTCACAATAAATAAGCTCAATCTGTACGTCACCAGAGTTGCCAAGTGCCAATGAAACATCAGCGTGAGACTCTCCCCCTCTATACTTTTGGTTTTCTAAGGGACAATGTTCGGCCAAGAAAAACGGACCCACCTTTAGTGTTTCAGTCCAATATTTTAGCGCTGCGTCCATGTCACGAACCACGTATGCAACTTGGCGTATGGTATAGAGAGGCTGAGTCATATCTTATTCCTTTTAATTGATTTCGAATTTATACGTTGACGATAACCCGATCGTTGGTCGAGGAACAAGTGCAAACTAAAATCCCGCGGCCTGACCTTCTTTCCGATGATCCGATCCACCGACATATCCCTGATCGGTTCTAACTATTAACTGCGCCCCTCCAAAAGAAGAGCTATCTGAAGCATATGCAATCTCATGGCCTTTTGCGATCAAACCCTTAGCGATTCGTTCAGGAAATCCTGGTTCTAGGGAAATTGTGTAATCCGCTAGGACTTGCCATCGAGGGGCATCGCTTGCCGCTTGCGGATTCTGGTTATAATCAACCAGCCGAGAAACCATTTGAACATGTCCCTGAGCTTGCATAGGCCCGCCCATAACTCCAAAACTTGCTAACGCGTTTCCATCGCGGGTTATAAAGCCTGGAATAATTGTATGAAATGGTTTTTTGCTAGGTCCTACTTGGTTGGGATGTCCTTCTTCTAAAGTAAACCCCCACCCTCTGTTCTGCATGGTAATACCCGTATCAGGAATCACTATACCTGACCCGAACCCAAAATAATTAGACTGGATAAAGGAAACCATCATCCCATTATCATCCGCTGCGGACAAATAAACTGTGTCGTGTCCTTCGGGCATTGACAATGGAGGAATACAGGACGAGGTGGCGCAAATGCTCCCCGCAAGATTTCCAAGTCCGGCGGGATCTAGCAATGCTTTGACGCTAACCTTCATATGAGATGAATCTGAAATCCACCGAGCCGCTGTATGCAAGCCAATTTTCATAGCCTCTATCTGCATATGCACACTCTCTACCGAATCACATGGCGGAACCTCTAGCTCGTTCAGGATCCCCAGAGCGACTAAAACAGCTAACCCTTGACCATTAGGAGGTATCTCATGAACAACCACATCTCGATATGCCATATTAATTGGAGCTACCCATTCAGTTTCATGATTGGCCAAATCTTCTTGGTTTAAGGCGCTTTTCTCTAGCTCCGACGACTGAATGATTTTTTCAGCAATTGTGCCTTCGTAAATCGATCTCGGGTCTCGTGAAAGAGTCCACAGTGTTTTTGCAAGATCCGGCCTAAAATACCTGTCTCCTACTTGTGGCGGAGGCAAAAAAGTTTTACGAAATTCTGGAAAGTCCTGATACCACTCGGCTGGACCGTGATTCCAGTCAAAAGCCGTCCGAAAACCAACTAAAAATCCTTTTTCAGCATAATTGATAGCGGATTCGAAAAGCTGCTCAAACTCTAGTTTACCAAATTGAGCCGATAGGCATCGCCAAAGATCGACCGCGCCTGGCACGGTCACAGAGTCCCAACCAAATTGGGGCATACTGTCGTACTCAGAAAAATAGGTTGGTGTCCACGCTCTCGGCGACCGGCCGGACCCATTGATGCCATGAAGCTTACGACCATCCCATACTAAGGCAAAAGCATCCGATCCAATCCCATTCCCGGTCGGCTCAACTACAGTAAGGGTAATTGCGGCACTCAACGCCGCATCTACAGCATTTCCACCAAGTCTTAACGCCTGAAGACCTGCCTGAACAGCAAGCGGTTGAGATGTAGCAACTAAATTGGAGGCCGCAACCGGAGGACGGCGAGACTCGTAGGGCAGAAACTTGGTAAACATCCGACATCCTTTTCGGGTACTTTAAATGAACTGTCGCATAATGCCCAATCATTTACAAAAGTAATGACTATGCTTACTGTTAACTGGTCTTGACCACTCGAGCATTGCATATAACTAAATCATAGCTGTAAGATATGTCATTCGTAACATATGACGAACTAAAAATTTAACTGGAGAATAACGATGTTAAAAATCGCACTTTACATAGCTGTTAGCCTTTCTTTCTTAATCTCAGGCTGTAGTGAAGCTCCAGATGAAAAATTAGTAAATGCAGCGACGGGTACTCATCGCTCAGCTGAAAATATTGCAAGGAACGCAACTAGACATAGCATAGAGACCCTACAATTCTTTGGTCTGAAGGATACTATGACCGTCATGGAGGTTTGGCCAGGTAGCGGGGGATGGTACAGCGAAATTTTAGCTCCATACTTGCGTGAGAACGGTACATTTTACGCCGCAAACTTTAACGGCAGTACCGGAGTACAATACTTCGAAAATGCCGCAGCCAAATTCCAAAGAAAACTTGGTGTTTCTCCTGACGTCTACGACAAAGTAAAAACAGTAGGTTTGATGCCTCCCAACGATATAACACCAGTACCTGAAAACAGCGTCGATCTAATACTCACCTTTAGAAACTTGCATAACTGGGTTAACGGCAATATGGCAGAACAAATGTTCGAGATTTTCTTCAAAGCGCTCAAGCCAGGCGGGACATTAGGCCTTGTAGCACACAGAGGGACGGATGAAATGCTTAACTTTGACAAAAGCTATACTGGCTATCTAGCAGAAAGTGTAGCGATTAATCTTGCCAAAAATGCTGGTTTAGAATTAGTAGAGAAGTCGGAAATAAACGCGAACCCTAAAGACACTAAAGACTATTCTGATGGCGTCTGGACTCTACCTCCGAACTTCAAAAAAGGCGACATCGATAAGGAAAAGTATGCCTCTATTGGTGAAAGTGATCGGATGACATTAAAATTCCGAAAGCCCAAAGATGAAAAAATGACTGTAGTAAGAGTTTTATTTGATGTTGAAGCGGGAGCAGATATCGATGCCTTGCAAAAGAAAATGCTTGCCTCTGCTGTTAAATACGAAGGGTTAGAAGGATTGACGCGCAAGTATTATGTTTGGAACGACGATCAGTCAACAGTTGGTGGGATCTACTTATGGGAGTCTCGGGCTGTTGCCGAGGCGTGGTATAACGAGGCATGGTTTGCCACTATGACAAAAGCTTGGGGCAAGAGACCATTTGTCGAATACCTTGATACTCAAATTGTTGTGGACAACGAGACTAAAAAAACGCTAACCAACTAATGAAGCTTTGCATTTCCAATATCTAGGCTAGCTAGCCTTTGGTTTAGCATGGCCTTATATTCCTGTGACGGTGCTAGAGCGAGGGCAAACTCGATTTCTTTCTTCGCCATTGAAGGTAAGCCTGCCTTATCCCAAAGGTCTATTCTTCCGAGGTGAATCGCAAAAGGCTCATCTACTAATAGTAACTGGTAAGCTGAGAAATCAAGCGCCTTATTAAAATCTTCTTGTGCAACCGCCAGAGCTCGCAAGTTGTTCAACATCCGTAAAAGGATATCGATGGGCTTCGCAGTCTTAAACGCATCTTTTTCTGAGATGCCGGACTGATGCAACCAGTCTTTCATTAGCCCACCTTCAAGAGGTTTCATTGTAAATGGGTCTATCAAAAGTTTATTCACTTTTACAAGAAAGTGCCCCGGAAAATTGATTCCATGACATTCAATTTGCAGTTGATCTGCTATTGCCATCACGACCGCAGCAAGACTAATCGGTATGCCTTTTTTTGTTCTCAAGACGCTTTCAATCGCGCTGTTAGAGTAGGTGTAATAGTCGGTCGCACCGCAAAACCCTTCTGAGCGAAGAGCCCTTAAAATCTCAAGCTGAGGTGCGTCACCAGTCCCTACTTTCAAAGATAACCGAGTTATTTCTTCCACTACCCAATCTGGGTCGGTATATTTGTTTATCAGCCGGGACAACAGTATTGCGGCCACCAAGCAACTCTGATTTAAGCGCTTAAAGTCTTGGAACTCTGACTGTAATGGCAAATCATAATTAATCAATTTATGTTCCTAGTATTCAAATCTGTGGTCCGATAGAAATTTTTTGCTAACCCAAAAATTAGTTTTGACGTTATGATACAAGACATGAATTCCTTCCAATACTTTAATCAACGCAGGAGCTAGAACAATATGGGTGATCCAATTATAGAAGCAAGTGAAACCGGATGGATAGCCTCCCATCGCGAACAATATCTCTCTGATCCTCAGGCTGGTCACATGTGGGATTCGAAACCTGCTGGTGGGAAGGGTCCTATTCCTACATTACTATTGACCACAATAGGAAGAAAATCTGGCACTAAGTCAGTGATGCCTCTTATCTACATAGAACATGATGGCAGTCAGGTAGTGATCGCATCTAAAGGTGGCGACCCCAAGCATCCGGGCTGGTACCACAACATGGTCGCGCAAGATGAAGTCACTGTTCAAGTCATAGATGATGAATTCCAAGCAGAAGTCAGAGTCGCTGCAGGTGAAGAACGAGCAGCAATCTGGGAAAAAGCAGTGGAGTTATATCCTCCTTATGCTGAATACAAGGTGAATGCAGGCGACCGTGAAATCCCTGTAATGATCTTGGAACGTATTAGCTAAAGTGGTTGCGAAATTAGATCGCAGTGCATTAAGATGACGCCGCGATCTAACTTCTACAGATACCTTTAGATGACTGGAACAAAAACCCTCCCTAGCCTATGAGTGGGTACTCCGTCTCCGGAAAGCCCCTTGAGACAAGCCTTCGTCAAGCTGCACACCTAGAGTATTTAGAGCCATCGAAACAAGGTTGTATTGTCCTACAGTAAAAATGAGATCGACCACTTGCTGTTCATTTAAATGAACAAGTAAAGAATCCCATGTTTCACCTTGTATGAAAGTATCAGCAATAAGCTCGTCAGTCGCCGTCAAAAGAAGCCGATCGAGCTCACACAAACCAGGGCTAGTCGGTCCGACTATAGCGCTATTAATCCCAGCGTCATCAAGTCCAGCTTTACGACCAATCACTTCATGCTGCGCCCATTCGTATCCAGCTTCACATAAATAGCCGACTCTCAAAATAACTAATTCTCGATCACGAAAACTAAGCGTCGATTTAAATAAAATATGGTTCGCAAAAACCATCCAACGCTTCATCATGCTTGGATGTTGGAGCAACGTCTTAAACACGTTGTGAACAGACCTCGACTCAACAAAAGGCTTCATGATTCGATGGTCTTCTTCATCCCAATTTTCTTTTTCTTTCGGTTTAATTCTAGGCGCGGTAAGTCGCATTTATTTTTCCTATCTTTGCTCAGGGACCAAGCGTAATATCTTGCCATAACCATATTATTTCTGCAGAAATTCTAGATGGAATCTAAAAGGAGAACTCTACAGTGGAAAGTCTACAGCTTAGAACTGCGCTGCAAACTATCAGTGGACAGATGACGAGCGACGGCGCCGGGGTGAAGATCAAGCGACTAATCGGCGGGAACCTTATCGCAGAACAAGATCCATTTTTACTCTTCGATGAGTTTCTCTCAGACGATCCTAACGACTATATCGGTGGATTCCCCGACCATCCGCATCGGGGCTTCGAAACAGTCACATACATGCTTGCAGGGAAAATGCGGCATCAAGATAATCATGGTAACAGCGGTTTATTAGATGCTGGAAGTGTTCAGTGGATGACGGCGGGAAAAGGACTGGTTCATTCTGAGATGCCTGAGCAGGAAAATGGTCTCATGTGGGGGTTTCAATTGTGGATAAACTTGCCCGCCAAATCTAAAATGATTCCACCTAGATACCAAGACATTCCGCCCCAAAAAATACCTGAGATCGAAACACTCGATGGTGCTTTAATTCGCGTCATAGCGGGAACATTTAATAATGTAGAGGGTCCAATCCACGGAATAGACGCCGAGCCACTTTACCTAGACGTGCGGCTTGGTAATGCGACGTTGCTTGAAATACCAATTCCTTCAACCCATAGCGCTTTTGCTTATTGTTATGAAGGAGAGGTCTGTATTTCTGGTAATCCGGTAGAAAAAGGGAAACTCGTGTCTCTGAGCGAGGGCGATTACATTACGGTGAAAGGTTGTTCTGTTTCAAGCCAAGATTCCTTGATACTCGTTGCTGGAAAGCCCTTTGACGAACCCATTGTTCGCTATGGGCCCTTCGTGATGAATACTAAAGAAGAAATTCAACAAGCAATTCATGATGCCCAAAATGGCCTTATGTAAAAATTAATAAGTGATTTATATCCAAACTTTACGGCATATACTATATCTTAGCCAAAAGCTAAGAAATTTTCAGGCGGGCCAATTAAGAGGGGAAAGAGATGAGACGCGACATAGAATTCAATGCCGATGGGGTCAAATTGCGCGGATGGCTGTACAAACCTAACAAAGGGAAGAAGCCATTTCCAACAGTCGTTATGGCTCATGGGTTCTCTGGCATAAAGGAAATGGGTTTAGACCTTTATGCGGAAGTGTTCGCCAAAGCAGGCTTAGCTGTTTTGGTTTATGACAACAGATGTCTAGGCTCTAGTGGAGGCCAACCGCGACAAGATATCGACCCTACTATGCAACTGAGGGACTATCGCAGCGCGATTACTTTTGCTCAACAACAATCCGAGTGCGACTCGAACAGAATTGGCGTGTGGGGAACCAGCTATACTGGAGGCACCGTGTGTGCAGTAGCGGCGCTCGATCGAAGAGTGAAAGCGGTGGTCAGCCAAGTTCCATTCATGAACGGACATAGAAATTTACAGCAATTTCTTCCAATAGGATCAGTTCAAGGATTCCATGAAATGCTGGACGAAGATCGCATTCGACGAGTCTCTGGAAAAAAGTCTGCGTATGTGAAAATGTGCTCTCTTGATCCCAGTGAACCCCATGTTTTCCCTGGAGAAGAAACTTATAATTATATCCATCAATACGTGGATGCCGATCCCAAATGCACCTGGGAAAACAGAGTTACAATCAGGTCTCTAGAATATATGGTTGAGTATGACGTCACTGGCTATATGAAAATGATTAGTCCAACTCCGTTAATGATGATCGTGTCGGAAGTCGACACCACTACTCCGTCTGATATCGCTCTAGAGCTTTACCACATGGTGCAAGGTCCTAAAGACCTCAAGGTGATTTCATCCAATCATTACGGCGCTTATACAGAGAAATTCAACGAGACCAGCGTGGCTGCCAAAGATTGGTTCGTTCGATACTTGTAAGAGCAAACCAACTTACAGGCAGGCCGCTATAAAAAACAGCCTGTGTACTTCCTACGAAACAATTTGGGAACTTAGCTTTTTAATGCGTGCTTGAAACCAAAGCCCTAGTGATACCATTCCTAGGCTAGCCACAACAAATAGTGTGCCGTAGCCATAATCGTCCACAAGCACGCCAAACACAAATACACCAATACCTTGTCCGAAGAAGAGCATGAATGCCCATAATGACATAGCCGCTCCACGAGCATGGATTGACAGCTCTGTTGCGCGTGTTTGCATAGTATTGTGAATCAAGTAGAAGCCAAAGCCTGCAAAGAAAAAAGCAACAAAAGCGATCCACCACGATGGAGCGTAAGCCAGAACGAACAAGGCAAGGCCCATCACTAATCCGCCACTTGTTGCCAGACCGCGTTCACCAAGCTTCGGCACTAGCCAGTTAACACTAGCAACGTAACACAACCCCCCTACCCCATAAGCTGACAAAGTAAGCCCTATTAAACTGTAATCAAGATGATGAACTTGGCGTAAATACGCTCCAAAATAAGCCATAGGACCAAAGACGAAAAAGCCTTCTAATGTGACGGCAATCATAGCAGTCCGAGAAGGAACTTCACGGAAAAGACTAGCATAGAGCCGAATGACAGGACCTACAGCTAACGGTTCTTCAGACAAAATTTCTTTTTGGACATGCCGCCACAAAAAGATGCACAACAGACAACACCAAAACCCAAGAAAGAAGAAGACCTGCCGCCATTCAAAATACTCAACAGCAATCCCACCAAAAAAGGCACCACCAATACTCCCCCAAATAATGCCATTTATGTACTTCCCAATAACAAGCTGACGTGATTCATAGGGCACTTCATCGGCTATATACGCCATAGCTAGAGGGATAGTTCCTGCCATAGACAGGCCAGAAAGAAATCTCATAACAACAAGTTGTGTCAGCGATTGACTGAATCCGGAGCCCACAACGAATATAACAGATAATGTAAGCGACCCTGCTATAACACGCAGCTTTCCAACTCTGTCTGCTATAGGTCCGCAAAAGAGCTGCGCCAGACCATAAGGTACTGCAAAAGCAGCTACGACAATCCCAGCTTCCCCAACTAGAATTGAAAAATCTTTCGCAATAACTGGTAACAATGGCCCGGTGACATTCATCACCGCGACCACGAGAAAACTCATCAAACTTAGCAACTTTATTGTAAGGTTCACGGTATGAGGGCAGCCTTGAGTATTAAAAGAATAAGCGGCAATAGCTAATTAAAAATCTTGATTGTATCATTCTATGGGATGCAGACTGGCGCACTCGTTATAACTTCAGTGCGCGAACAATAGCTTGAAGCTGACTTCAACGCTAGAAGTACTTAAAAAAGGAATCCTATGAAAGCTATTCTAAGCATTAGCCCCGGTGGGCCAGATACGCTCCAACTTAAAGATATTGATGCTCCTGTCCCAGGACCTAAAGAAGTTAGGATTAGAATACGCGCCTGTGGAGTTAATTACCCTGACACGCTAATTATTGAAGACAAATATCAGTTTAGACCCGATCGACCTTTTTCCCCGGGGGGAGAAGTGGCCGGAGAAATCGATGCGATAGGCAGTGAGGTGTTAAGTCACAAAGTGGGGGATCGAGTGATTGGTCATTTGGGATGGGGAGGGATGGCTGAACAAGCAATCACCACACCTGATAAATGCATGCCTATCCCTGACGGGATGAAAGATTATGAAGCAGCTGCTTTTATGTTTACCTATGGAACTTCTTATCATGCGTTAAAACAGAGAGGTAGTTTACAGCCCGGGGAAACGTTATTAGTTTTGGGCGCCGCAGGAGGCGTAGGACTTGCTGCCGTCGAACTCGGGAAAGCTATGGGTGCTAATGTCATTGCTGCGGCCTCGACTGAAGAAAAAGTTGCTTTAGCCGTATCTCGTGGAGCAAGCAAGGGAATCGTATATCCGAAAGGACCATTCGACAAAGCTCAGACAAAAGAACTATCAAAGTTATTCAAGGAAGCCGTTGGTAGTAAGGGAGCAAACGTAATATATGATGCTATTGGCGGGTCTTATGCAGAAGCATCTCTGCGCAGCATCGCTTGGGAAGGAAGATTTTTAGTCGTAGGCTTTCCATCTGGAATTCCTAGTATCCCATTGAATTTACCGTTATTAAAAGGATGTCAGATTGCAGGCGTCTTCTGGGGCTCCTTTTGTGAGCGGCAGCCGGTCGAAAATGCGCAAAACGTACATGAACTTTATGAGTTATTCCAGGCAAAAAAAATTAGACCTTATGTTTCGGCGCGCTACCCATTGGCGGAGTCTTCCCAGGCTATAAAAGATCTGTCAGAACGCAGAGCTATGGGTAAGATAGTCGTTACTATGGATGACTAGAAGGGTTGTATAGATATATTTTCTCTAATCAGCTCATCCAATCATAAAAAAGCTTCCATGCTGCAGAAGAATTTGTAACTATTGTACTAATAGTTGATTTTATTAGACTAAAGGGGAAAATCAGTGCGAGTTATTTTTACGTTATTTCTTTTAATCGGGGCGCTGACGCAAGGTCAAGCGGCCCATCATGAAACTGACGAAGGCGCTGATATTTTTCAGGCGAACTGCGCATACTGCCATAACCAAAATCTACCTCGTATGCCGACACGAGATCAGCTTCTAGAAAGGGACGTAAAGGAAGTTTATTCTGCCATCACCAGCGGAATAATGGCTCCTTACTCTAGAGATTTATCTCCAGATGAAAGACGCTCCGTGAGCGAGTATGTCACAGGTAAGAAACTAGGCGACTACGCATCCGGAGCTGCTGCAATACCTAAAGAAGCGTATTGCGCTAACCAGGCAAAATCCCCAGTAATAAATGCCAATTCAGGCTGGAATAGCTGGGGCAATGACAATGCTAACACACGCTTTCAGACAGAAGAAAAAGCGGGATTTACCGCAAGTGATGTTCCTAACCTAAAATACAAATGGGCGTTTGGTGTTCCCGCAGTTTCAAGTATGTCAGGACAACCAACAATCGCTGATGGCAGACTGTTCTTTGGTACTTGGTCGGGTCTTCTCGTTGCGCTCGATGCCGAATCTGGCTGTGCCCTCTGGGTGTATGAAGCTGGTAGTGGGATTAGAACAGCAATCTCATTAGGGGAACTTAGCGATGGGTCTATCAGCTTGTTTTTTGGAGATCTAAGCGGAAAAGTTTACTCCGTAGATCCGAATACTGGACAAAAAAATTGGGCTATCCAGGGAGATGACCACGACCATGCTCGCATTACTGGAACACCCGTTTATTACGATAATCGACTTTATGTTCCGCTATCATCTCTAGAAGAAGTCGCTGGAGCAATGCCTGACTATGAATGTTGTACATTTAGAGGCGGCCTACTGAGTGTTGATGCACAGACTGGCGAGACTATTTGGAAGACATACACCGTAGCTGAGCCGACGAAACAAGGCAAAAATAAACTTGGTGTACAGATCTGGGCACCAAATGGAGCCGCGATTTGGACTGCTCCAACAATTGATCCTGAAACGAGAACAATCTATGCAGTCACAGGAGACAGCTACTCTCATCCTGCTGCACCTGAATCAGACGCAGTGATGGCCTTTGATATGGATACTGGTGCCATTAAATGGACAACACAAACCTTAGCAGGCGATGCGTTCACAACTGCCTGTCTTTCTCCGGAGACAATGGACTCTTGCCCCGACAACCACGGACCGGATCTCGATTTTGGCAGCTCTCCTATCCTCGTCACAAACTCCGACGGGGAGCGATTGTTGTTGGCAGGCCAAAAATCAGGCTGGCTCTATGCGCTTATACCCTCATCAGGAGCGCTAAAATGGAAAGTAAAAGTAGGCCCCGGAGGAGTTGTCGGTGGTATCGAGTGGGGCTTCGCAGTGGATAAATCTAAAGCTTATGTCGCAATAGCCGGTGCCTGGGAACTTGGGCCTGGAGAAGCTGGTGGAATAAGCGCAATTGATCTCAACACTGGAGCAGTTGTTTGGAAAGCTCCGCCTTCCCAAACCAGTTGCTTAGAAGTCAAAGAGCGATGCAGCACAGGTCAATTAGCAGCTGTAACCGCGATAGACGGCGCGGTGTTCTCAGGTAGCTTGGACGGTTATTTGCGTGCTTATGACTCTACTAGTGGAAAGGTAATCTGGGAATATGATACCCGTAATACTTATGACAGTGTAAACGGTATTAAGGCCATGGGTGGCTCTCTTAACGGTCCCGGTCCAGCTATTGCTGCAGGACACCTTTATGTGAACTCAGGGTATGGTATGTGGAATATGTGGCTTCCTGGAAATGCGCTCATTGCCTTCAGCGTTAACGGAGAATAGAGATATGTCAGATAGAATTGAGCTTTCCGATATCAAAAATAAGTATGTAGCCGTTGAGGATGCCCGCGAGATGTCAGGGTTAAGAATGGTGCTAGGTGCTTATCCTGTTCCTGGGCCTTGGCGAGAATCTTGTAAAGGAATATTTTATGTAAAGGGTCTATCGTATACCTGTGTAAAGACAGCTAATCGGGATGAGTCTGATCTCGCAGTGGGCATAAATGGCTCGCAAAGCGAACTGATATCTTGGACCAGCCAAGCGAGTGCACCAGTCGCGATTTGGCAGGATGAAAGACCTAGGTCTAGTTGGATCGACCAAATCAATCTGGCCGAGAGGTTAGAACCTGAGCCAAGACTAGTCCCAAAAAATTCGGCCGATAGAGTCCTTATGTTTGGCCTTATTAATGAGCTTGCGGGCGAATTTGGTGCGGCTTGGATGGGAAGACATATACTGGTAAAAACAGCATATCAGGTAGCAAAAGAAAGTGACGGTGATACAGGCTTTGCAGATACATTAGGAGGAAAGTACGGCTATTCCGATGATGCTTTAAAAGATGCAAATAGAAGAATAGTGGAGGTTTTCGATCAATTAGATGCCCAATTAGCAATACAAAAAGAAAAAGGGTCTAAGTACTTAATTGGTGATTGCTTGACCGCGTTGGATATCTACCACGCATGCTTTTTTGGCCTATTCAAACCTATGGAACAAGAACGGTGTCCTATAGCAACAGACTTTCGTCCATTTTATGAATGTAAAGAAACTGAAGTACTCAAGGCATTAACGCCCCGCTTGCAAGATCACAGAGACTATATCTATGAAAACTACTTAGAACTGCCTATCGTCTTTTAATTTTTTTTGGAGCGTTACATGAACGGGTACACAACACTTGGCACGAATAATTTAGAGCAGTCTGCCGCTTTTTACGGACAATTACTTAGCGAAATCGGAGGCACAAGGGTAATGGAGAATGATCGCATGGTCATGTGGTCATTAGGTGCTGGAAAGCCTTCGTTAGCAGTGTTGAAACCAGCGGATGGAAATTCAGCCACCGTTGGAAACGGCACAATGGTCGGGATCAGTTGTGACTCGCACGAAATAGTTAACACACAGCACGCAAAAGCTCTCCAGCTAGGAGGTGCCGACGAAGGAGCTCCAGGCCCTCGTGGTGACGGAGGCGTATTCTACGGCGGCTACTTTCGTGATTTAGATGGCAACAAGGTAGTGTTTTTTAAAATGGGCTAACTAAAGAGAAAGTAATTTAGTGTTTGACCAAGGATCTGATATTTACTTTGACGACATTAAGGTAGGAGATGAAGGCACCTTTGGCCCTTACCATGTGGGAAAAGAAGAATTACTAGCGTTTAACCGACGCTGGGATCCGCTCCCTATTCACTTATCCGATGAGGAGGCCCGCAAGCGTGGCTTTAAAGGGCTCACTGCATCCGGACAGTATACACTTTGCATAAAACAACTGATGCTAAATCAAGCCGACTGGACCCCTGCTGTGATAGGGGCTCTCGGGTTCGACGAGATGAAATTTCTAGAACCCGTCTACCCAGGAGATGATATTCGGCTGCACGTAAAATGCCTCAAATCTAGGGCATCCAAAAGCAAACCTGACAGAGGCATCATAACGTGGATGTTTAAATTGCTGAATCAAAACGATGACGTAGTTCTGCATTACAAAGATACTGTGATGTTTGGTCGCAAACCTTAACCCTATCTTTGCAGAGCAATCAGGCGCATATTATTGGATATAGAGAGGGAGATGCACTATGAATACAGAAGATCTAAGCCAGAAAGTCGCTATGCTAATTGCGATAGAAGATATAAAAAATCTAAAAGCCACTTATTGCACTTACTGCGACTCAAACTATGATCCAAAAGGGTTATCTAACCTGTTTGTAGAAGACGGAGTTTGGGATGGCGGACCTGAGTTTGGGAAACACACAGGGAAGCAAGCCATTCATGATTTTTTTGTTAGCGCGTCCGGTAGCATTGTTTTTGCAGCCCACCTAGTCATGAATCCCATTATTAACGTGAACGGTAACAGCGGTAATGGGAAATGGCGACTTCTCATGCCGTGCACGGTCAACAATGACGATGGCACTCCAGAGTCACGCTGGTTACTCTCTGCTTACACAGAACAGTATGTGAAAGTAGGAGAAAAGTGGCTTTTTAAATCACTGATCGTTGACTCACAATTTTATGCTGCACATCTTGATGGTTGGGTAAACGAAACGACTTAAAGTCTTTTAATTAGGGGAAGAACATGAGTAACAATCTACAAACTGTATTTGAGACCTGGAGTAACGCACTAAATACTGGAGAACTAAAAGCTTTTTATGATCTGATGGATGACGACATGGTGATTTTCGATGAAGATATCCCTTGGCGATTCAGTAAAGATGACTTTGAAAGCCACATTGGTTTCCACATACCAAATTGGGAATCTTTCGAGTGGGTTCCTAGAGAAATGCGCTACCAAACTAGGGGAACTACAGGAATAGTCTCTGGCTATGCGACCTTCAGAGGCAAGCCTAAAGATTGCGGGTTCCGACAACGCTTCATGACATTTACACAAACTTGGTTAAAGCGCAAAGATGCCTGGTCTTTGATCTGTTGGCATCAAGGTCCACTGCATGGCCAGATTGACGGGGCCTCACCAAGCTAGAAAACTACGCTACTTCGATTGAGGGTAGCTCAAACAAGCCGCAGAGCAGAGAATAGAGCGCTTCAAGATCTTGGGCTCCTGCTAGCTCTCTAATTGAATGCATCCCAAACGTTGGTATGCCTACATCCAAAGCTTTTACGCCAAGACGGGTGCTTGTTAATGGACCAATAGTACTTCCGCACCCCATGTCCGAGCGTGAAACAAAAGACTGTATTGGAATATTTTTATTACGTGCGGCTAGATTCAGTATCGCTGCGGTCTCGCTATTGGTCGCGTAACTTTGATTAGCATTGAACTTTAAAACGGGGCCAGCATTTAGAATAGGGCCATGTGATTGATCATGCTTCTCTAGAAAATTCGGATGAAGCCCATGAGCATTGTCTGCAGATACTAAAAGAGACCTAGACATGACCGAGGAAAATTTTGCTGCATCGCCGACCATGCGCATGAGGACACTTTCAAGTAGATCACTTCTTGCTCCTGCAAACGATCCACTGCCAACTTCTTCATGGTCATTACAAATTAATAGTTGTGTGTCCACAGAACTAGAATCTATCAGCGCTTTAAGACCAATCCAACAACTGACTAAATTATCTAACCGGCTCCCAGCGATAAATGCCTCATCCAAACCGATTATCGCAGCGGGGTTCGTATCATAAAGGGATAACTCAAAATCAGATACGACATCAGTCTTTTTAGCCAATTGAGAGTCTACTAATTTATCAAGAATTAACTGCTTTAGATTAAATTTATCTGTCCCAGATAGTCCAACGACAGGTGGAAGCATCGTCTGAGGGTTCACTTTGCGCCCGCTATTAGCTTCTCGATCCAAATGTATTGCCAGACTCGGAATAAAAGCAATCGGAGTTTCAAAATCTATAAGCCTACTGAACAAAATCTTATCAGTAGATATCAAGGTGACTCTTCCTGCCAGTGAAAGGTCCCTATCGAACCAAGGGTTCATTAAAACGCCACCATACGGCTCAACACCCAGTTGCATATAGCCGTCATGTTCCACAACTGCATTAGGTTTAAGCTTAAGACAAGGACTATCAGTATGAGCCCCAACCATCCGCACACCAGCCATGGAACCCTTGTCTGACACACGGAATGCAACCAGTGATGAGTTATTCCTGACCACAAAATATTGTCCTGAGGGCTCCAACTTTTCGCTTTCACTCTCACGCAACTCCTTAAACCCATGCTTTACAAGCTCTGTACGCATATTTTTAACTGCATGAAAAGGTGTCGGAGATCTATTGATAAAATCCAGCAAATTTTTATTCACACTCATATTTCCACGCCTAATAGTCTTAATTTAAAGATCAATCGGATTTGTTGCTATATTAAACCAATGTTCGGAAAATGCTGCACTAACAAATGGAGTTAATTGATGCCTGATCCAGTAACAATTGAAATTAGTAGCGGAATCGCGACACTGACGCTCAATAATCCTGAAAAGCTCAATGCTTTCAGCGATGATATGCTCTTCCTTCTATCAGAGCTCGTTGATAAATGTGAGAACAACGACCACGTCAAAGTGATTGTTCTAACTGGTGCCGGTAAAGCATTCTCGGCCGGTGGAGATATCTCTAATATGGGAGAAGTCGCCGACAACCGGCCGCATGTCACACGACAATACATCAGTGAGGTAATCCAAGCCTTTCCAAAGCTAATGTCAGTCTGTAAAAAACCGACTATAGCATCAATTAATGGAGTGGCGGCAGGAGGAGGGTTAGATCTTGCGTTAGCTTGTGATATTAGAGTCGGTGGGGAGAGTTGCAAAATGGCTGAAACCTATTGCAAAATTGGCCTTTTACCAGGAGGCGGTGGAGCGTGGTTTCTACCGCGGATAGTAGGGAAGTCGATGGCCCTGGAAATGCTTCTCTCGGGAAAATTCATTGACGCCGGCGAAGCCAAGCGTATTGGTTTGATAAATCACGTCTGGCCAGATACAGAACTTGTCGACCAGACCCGTCTTCTCGCATCAAGTATTGCAAGGAATCCTCCGCTATCGGTTGCTCTTATCAAACAGGCGGTCAATGATGGAACCAACAGTGATCTAATAACTAGTCTAGATCTTATCGCGTCTCATATTGCCATTGCTAAAAACGGTCCGGATCACATTGAAGCGATTAACGCTTTCAAAGAAAAGCGAGAAGGCTCGTATGTCGGATTTTAACTCAATCATCTGGTAGCGAAAAACTGATCACAGCATCTCCCAAAGGATATCCAAAAAGTGCGTGCCCACCGGCAGCTACCGCAACATATTGCTTCCCCTCGACGCTATAAGTAATTGGAGGTGCATTAACCCCTGCACCAGTTCGAAACTTCCATTTAATCTCGCCATCTCGAACATCTCTGGCAACGAACTCCCCATTCGATTGCCCATGAAAAAGTAATCTTCCGGCAGTGGTAAGAGCGCCAGAAATCAATGGATGTTCGGTTTTTCTCTTCCATGTTATTTTCCCACTGTCCAAGTTAATGGCGCTCAATTGTCCCCAATTCTCAAGATGTGGCGCGAAATCTAGGATATTGAGTGCCTTACCCTCAGTAGTGGTCTCACGCCGATAGATAGTAGGCCGATGAGAGGCTAGAACGTAAATCGTTTGTGTTTCGGGACTGTATGCACCAGGTGGCCAGTTTGCGCCGCCAGCCGCCCCTGGAGAAATTTCTACTCCAGCATCGGTGGGACGTTGAAACATCGTGTCACTCTGGGGAACAAACGCCTCCGACCTTAAAATGGGAACCCCACTTTCCCTATCTAAGACATATAACCACCCTGACTTAGACATAACAGCAACTGCTTTTCTAGGGCTGCTGTCCTCATTAATTGTATCGAACAAAATTGGAGGTGCCGCAACATCGTATCCCCATATATCATGGGGCACTACCTGATGATGCCATCTTAACTCGCCAGTCTTGATGTCTATGGCTACCACGGAAGATGTATACAAGTTATCACCTGGGCGTTCCTGATCCGCGTATGTGGGAGAGGGGTTGCCTGTCCCAACATAGATTAAACCCAGCTCGGGATCTATCGAAGGTGAACCATATATTGAACCCCCTCCCCGCTGCCATGCATCACTATACTCAGACTCATATTCTCGCTCGACCAGAGTATCTCGCTCCATGATGTCACCAAAGCTTGTTTCAGTGCTGTAGTCGCCTTCCCAGCCCTCGGAAGCCGTAACATACCAACGCCACAACAAGTCACCGTTATTCACGTCATAAGCGCTCATAAAAGCTCTTAAGCCGGAACGCACACCAGGTCTTCCTAGTGATTTTATAGCCTCTTCTCCAGATTCAGCCTCCTCTAAATTTGCACTGTAGCCTGTGCCGCTGACGCCCACAAAAACTTTTCCATCATAAACAATAGGCGCCATATTCCCTGCAAATCTAGTCATCGCGTCGAAACTGGGTTTGGTCTCGTCATTATATTGTCTTATGCCCCCCAAATCGGCTTGTTTCCCGCTCATCGGATCCACCATAGGGATGTCCCAAGTGATTGCTCCTGTAGATGCGTTTAAGGCTATAACGCGCGCATCAGCGGTTATCATAAACAGCTGACCGTATCCCCAGGCCACGCCACGATTGTGAGATCCACAACATAGACTGGCTTGAGATTGCTTATGCTTGTATCGCCAAATTTCCTCACCCGTAACCGCATTGAGAGCGGCCACATGATTGAAAGGCGTAGTGATAAACATAGTCCCATCCACCACTAATGGGTTTGTCGGAAATGTGCCTAATATCCCTGTCTGATATATCCAAGCTGGAGTCAATTTTTCTACGTTCGAGTGAGTCACCTGATTCAAGTTGCTGTAACGTTGATTTGAATATCCTTGACCATAAGATAACCAATTCACATGATCTTCATGTTGATTCAGTAGCCTCAAATCTTCTGCAGAAGAAATGCTACCGACGAAATAGAACAATCCGAACCATAAAATTTTAGTAAAACTCATAAATCTCGCCTTTAAACAATTTCACAGTTGCATTCACTATCTCTGAATGAGTGCATAAAAATACTGTCAATTAGATTATCATAGATGAAAAAGATCACAGGGCTATTTTAAGGAATACATTAAATTTTATGAAAGCACCAGTTACGACTTATTTAAAAAACTATCGCCCTCCTTCCTATGTGATCACGCACACGAACTTAACGATTGAAATATACGAGAAATATACAGAAGTTAAAGGCAACCTCACGATTCTCAGGCAGCCTGACTCGCGAGATGAAGTTGACCCACTTGTTCTTAACGGTCTTAACTTAGACCTTGTCTCCATCTCATTAGATGGGATCACCGTTCCTTTTTCAGCTGTAACGATTAGCAACGACACACTAACAATACCAAATGTTCCAGAAGCTTTTGAACTCGAAACTATCGTGCACATCAATCCTAAAGAAAACACTTTGCTAGAAGGCTTGTACGCATCTAAGGACGGCTTATTTACGCAGTGCGAGGCCGAAGGCTTTCGTCGGATAACTTATTATCTCGATCGGCCGGATGTAATGAGCCTTTATACGACCACTATTATCGCAGATAAAGAACAGTACCCAGTGCTGCTTTCGAACGGGAACTTAGATGCAAGCGGTAGCCTTGATAATGGGACCCATTGGGCTCGCTGGATAGATCCTTTCCCAAAACCATCTTACTTGTTCGCAATGGTAGCGGGGAAATTGGATCGCGTCGCGAGTGAATTTGTGACAGCTTCCGAACGGTCAGTAGATCTTATTTTCTATGTAGAGCCTGGAAAGCTAGACCAATGTGAATTTGCAATAAAATGTCTTAAATCCGCCATGAAATGGGATGAAGAAGTTTTTGGTCTTGAGCTTGATCTAGATCAGTACATGATCGTCGCTGTAAGCGATTTCAATATGGGTGCAATGGAAAACAAAGGACTCAATATATTTAACACTAAATATGTCTTAGCCCGATCTGACACCGCGACAGACTATGATTTCATGATGCTAGATCGAGTCATTGCCCATGAATACTTCCACAATTGGACAGGGAACCGTGTCACGTGTAGAGATTGGTTCCAACTCAGTTTGAAGGAAGGTCTGACAGTATTTAGAGATCAACGCTATGGCGAAGACCGTTACAGTGCGCCCGTCCAAAGAATACAGGAAGTAAGAGCTTTGCGTGCAAGCCAGTTTCCTGAGGATGCAAGTCCTATGGCTCATCCGGTACGGCCTGAAGCCTATATGGAAATCAGCAACTTCTATACGGCGACTGTATATAACAAAGGAGCCGAAGTCGTCCGAATGATTCACACATTAATTGGACCTGAAAAATTTCGTAAAGGGATGGACCTATATTTTGCTCGCCATGATGGACAGGCCGTCTGTACAGAAGACTTTGTCAATGCAATGAGTGCCGCTGCCGATTTTGATTTCGACCAATTCTCACTTTGGTACAGCCAGAGAGGCACACCCACCGTTGAGGTATCGAGTATGTATGATCAGGAAGATCAGACCTATACGCTCACTTTTGCGCAAAAATCCAGCTATAGCAATGAAGACCAGCAGAAACCGTTTTTAATACCCATTCAGCTAGCACTATTTGATGCTCATGGTAATGAGGTAGCACTTTCAAATACAGAGGAAGAGGCCGAAGAAATTATTTTGCTTTCCTCCCAACAACAGACCGTTACTTATCAAAACATCAAAGAAAAGCCGATTCCGTCGATTTTGCGTAATTTCTCTGCGCCGGTAATTCTCAAGTATGACTATGAAGACAATGAGCTTGCTGTCCTATCTTCCTACGATACAGATCCGTTCAACCGCTGGGAGTCATCTCAAAGACTCGCTTTAAAAACGATCTTAATAAACATTGATCGTATCCAGCGCAAAACACTTCCAGACTATGGTAGTAGTCTCATTGACATCTTTCGAAAAGCGCTAAAAATGGCTAAAAATGACACTGCCTTTGCCGCGGAGGTGTTAACCCTGCCTAGCGCCAGCTATATTGCAGAACAAATGCCTATAGTGGATCCAGAGGCAATACTGATCGCCCGGTCTGGACTTAGAATGCATCTTGCCAAAAACCTAGAAGCGGAGTTTTCGGAAGCGTACATCTACTTCCAGGAAGACAAAGACTACAGTCCTGATGCTACATCGGCAGGTATAAGAAGTATCAAAAATATTGCACTCGGCTATTTAATGGAGCTGGGGGATCAAAAGATACGCACGGTGTCTCTGGACCAGGTTAAAAATGCTAACAACATGACCGATGGGATGGCTGCACTGGTTACGCTGGCAAATTGTGACTGCCCTGAACGACTAGAGGCGCTTAACTGGTTCTATAATAAGTGGAAGCACGAACAACTAGTCATAGATAAATGGTTTGCGGTGCAAGCAACTTCGGTATTGTCTAACACTCTAGAAGAAGTGAAAGGACTGTTAAATCACGATGACTTTGACATAACCAACCCCAACAGAGTGCGTTCTCTGATCAGCTCATTTTGCCAAGGAAACCACGCAAAATTCCACGCTTCAGACGGAAGCGGATACCAGTTCGCTGCCGAGCAAATAATACGGCTGGATAAGGTGAATGCTCAAATTGCAGCCCGATTATCGCGCTCATTTGATCGTTGGAAAAAATTCGACGATAAGCATCAACACCTTGCCAAAGATGCTTTAACAGCCATTCAAGATAGTCTTGAGCTGTCAAAGGATACTAGTGAAGTAGTCAGTAGAGCCCTAGCTTAGTTAAGCTAGGGCTTTTCAAGTTATTTCGCGGCTTTTAGCTCTCTAACGGCCTTAATAACTTCCTCTGCTATATTCTTAGGGCATGACGAATAGTGAGAGAACTCCATGGAAAACTGACCTCGACCTGAAGTCATCGTACGAAGATCTCCGATGTATCCAAACATCTCACTCAAGGGTGCTTCTGATTTTATTCTCACACCGCTAACCTGCGCTTCCTGAGCCTTAATCATTCCTCGACGTCGATTGAGATCTCCAATCACATCACCTACGTGATCCTCAGGAGTGAAAACGTCAATATTCATGATAGGCTCAAGTAACTGGGGAGATGCTTTAGGCATTGTCTGCCGGTAAGCAGCTCGAGCGGCGGTTTCAAATGCTACAGCCGAGGAGTCGACTGCATGATATGCACCATCCATTAAAGTGACTTTCACATCTTGCATTGGAAACCCAGCTAGCACGCCTTCAACGATACTTCCTTCAAACCCCTTTTGAACCGCAGGCCAAAATTCACGAGGCACATTTCCGCCAGTAACTTTTGATATGAATTCGAAACCAGTACCGACTTCTCCTGGCTCGATGATGTAATCAATTTTAGCGAACTGACCAGCACCACCCGTTTGTTTTTTGTGAGTATAAACGTCTTTAGTTTTCTCAGTTATAGTCTCACGGTAAGCTACCTGAGGTGCCCCAACAGTAACCTCACAACCGTGAGTTCTCTTTAAGATATCAACTTTGATATCAAGATGTAATTCGCCCATCCCTTTAATAATAGTCTCGCCGCTTTCTTGGTCAGTCTCGACTCTAAAAGACGGATCCTCTTGGATCATTTTCCCAAGCGCAACACCAAGTTTTTCAGAACCTGCTTTGTCGGTAGGTGAAATTGCAATTGATATTACCGGATCAGGAAAAATCATTGGCTCTAAGGTGGCAGGCTTATTCTCATCGCATAAAGTATGGCCAGTTTGCACATTCTTCATACCCAGTACCGCGACAATATCACCTGCCTGAGCTACATCTACGTCATTTCGTGAATCAGCATGCATTTCTACAATTCTGCCTATTCGCTCAGTCTTTCCGGTAAAGCTATTAAGGACTGTAGTTCCTTTCTTAATAGTTCCAGAATAGATCCTGATAAAAGTCAAAGCGCCATAACGGTCGTCCATGATTTTAAAGGCCAATGCTCGAAACGGCGCAGCTGGATCGACTAATGCAAACTCTCCAGTCTCAACGCCCTCAAGATCAACCTCAGCCTGAGGTTTAACTTCAGTAGGGTTAGGAAGATAGTCAATAACTGCATTTAAAATCAGTTGAACCCCCTTGTTCTTAAAAGCGGAGCCGCAAAACGTTGGGAAGAAAATAAGCTCTCTTGTCCCTTTCCTAATGCACGTTTTAATTGTCTCCATGTCTGGCTCTACACCATCAAGATACTGTTCCATCGCTGCATCATCCATTTCTACAGCACTTTCAATCATTTTTTCACGATATTCTTCAACTTTTTCTACCATGTCTTCTGGAACATCGCCGATAGTGTATTTCTCAGGGTCACCGGAATCATCCCAAATCCAAGATTTTCTGGTTAGGAGATCCACGACTCCTTTGAATTCATCTTCAGTACCGATAGGCAGAACCATTACTACCGTACGAGCTCCCAGTACTTTTTCCACTTGGTCAACTACGCGGTAAAAATCTGCACCGGTTCTATCTAGCTTGTTTACATAGATAATACGTGCAACCTCGGAATCGTTAGCATATCGCCAGTTTGTTTCCGATTGTGGCTCAACACCTCCAGAGCCGCAAAATACCCCCACACCACCATCTAAAACTTTTAGAGAGCGATAAACTTCAATCGTAAAGTCAACGTGCCCCGGAGTGTCAATAATATTGAATCTGTGATCTTTCCAGAAACAAGTAGTAGCTGCGGACTGAATCGTAATTCCGCGTTCTTGCTCTTGATCCATGAAATCAGTAGTCGCAGCACCATCATGCACTTCACCGATCTTATGTATCTTCCCGGTTAATTTTAAGAATCGTTCAGTGGTGGTGGTTTTTCCTGCATCAACGTGCGCAAAAATCCCAATGTTTCGGTAAAGCGTAAGGTCTGTCATGTGTGGCCTCTGGAAATAGCGTACTGGGCACCTGTTCTCAGACGCATACGCTTATAACATTATTGATAAAGAATTCGGCCGCATTATATTGGCAAAAGATGAATCTTTATAGCTCTGAATCAACCTAAATACCAAGAACGGCCAAAAAGAACCTAAATCGGTCAAAAAAAGACATTAAATTTCAATATTGCCCATCAATTCATCACTTACATGCACATTCATTTGCTTCTCACCTTTCGACAAAAAACTGTATTATTGGTTTTTAGCATCTAGTCGTAAGAATCAAGGAGACTATAGAGTGGCATGTTTTATTTTAGTACACGGTGCTTGGCACAACGGCGAGCTTATGGAACCGGTCGCAAAAAGCATGCGCAAAGCAGGCCATGAAGTTCATCTTCCCACCCTGAAGGGTAATGGTCCTTCCGACGACAAATTAGTAGGCTTATCAGATGTGATCACGTCGTTAGAGAATTATATCCAGCAAAAAGAACTTTCAGACTTTATTCTAGTAGGTCACAGTTATGGGGGCATGGTCATTACCGGGATTGCCGATCTGATGCCTAAACGGATCCGAAGACTTGTATATTGGAATGCATTTGTACCGAATGATGGAGAGTCGCTTCTAGATATGACACCTCCTCACTACAAAGAATTGTTTGATTCAATCCTTCAACCTGACGGATCTGTAACACTACCTTACGAGCTCTGGAGAGAAGCTTTCATTAACGATGTTTCGTCAGAAGTGGCCGAGAAATACTACGGTCTATTAAACGCCCACCCATACAAAACGTTTATTGATAAATCAAACACTACCAGTAACCCCTCAGATATGCCGATTAGAAAGTCCTATATCAATGCAACTGAGGATACTGCTTTACCGCAAAGTTTCGGCTGGCATCCCAGACTTTCGGAGAAACTAGGACTTTTCCGCTTGGTACAACTAGAAGGTTCTCATGAGGTTTGTTTCTCGAACCCGGAACTTTTATCGAGCAAAATCATTGAAGCTGGCCGTGATTAGCTGACTGACTGTCGCGAAGAGAAATAGTTGGAACACCGTCCCGTGAGAAGCTAAATGCTAGGCCTTAATCAAGGCCTAGCATTTAGAACTACAAGCGCTTTATTTACCAAAGGCCGTTTTCAATGAACTCACCATAAGCCCTAAAGCTTCTTTCCCGGCTTCTAAAGCGCCAGGGAAAAGTGTGAATCCGTGAATAGTGCCGTCATAACACTTATAATCAGACTTGATTCCAGCCTTTTTTAGCTTTTCAGCATAAGCCTTCCCTTCATCTCTAAGCGGATCAAAACCGGCTGTAATAGTCAACGCGGGAGCAACACCAGCTAGGTCGGTCGCTGACATCACTGTCGCGTGTTCGTCCAAAAGTGATACTTCGCCATTATTAGTATAAAGACCACCAAACCAAGCCATATCTTCCATAGATAGAAAATACGCACCTCCACCGAACTCTTCGCGAGAAGGGTAGACGTTGTCTGAAAAATCAGTGACTGGGTAAACCAAAAGCTGGAACACTATCTTCTCTCTTAGCTGTAGCGCGACCACAGCTGCCATGTTGCCTCCAGCACTGTCACCGGTAACTGCCACGAGGGAGCTATCACCTCCGATACTCGCAGCATTAGCCACCACCCATTCCGTAGCAGCGATACAGTCTTTTACTCCGGCAGGAAAAATATGTTCTGGCGCAAGCCGATAATCAACAGCGACTACAATACTATCTGCTTCATTAGCCAAATAACGACACTGGTTGTCATGACTTTCGAGATCACCAATGACCCATCCACCTCCATGATAAAGAACCACAACAGGCAATTTCTCATCTCCAATCGCTCTCGGAGTATACACTCTGATTGGAATCTCCCCATTTGGCCCTGCGACTGACTTATCGACACTACTGTGGATAGAAAGAGTCTCACCCTGAAGGTTTTGCACCAATTGTAAGAAAACGGAACGACACGTTTCATAAGGCATCTCATGCAATGCCGGCCCTCCACCTGCAGCGATATTCTTCAACAATGCATCCGTACTTTGATCTAGAGACATAATTTCTCTCCTTTACTCATATTTGAAATTGAAACAAAAAAACTTAGCAAAAACCCATTTTAGTTAGTTCACAAAGGCTAAGTAAATTTGCCTGCGCGACTTACAAGCTTAACTTAACAGATACTGATATCATTTTTCTAATTATTTTCGAGTCGAGCGAATTACTTTACCATTCGGTACAATATAGCTTTAATGACATTAATCACTTTAATTTATGTCTGACTCTCACCACAAAGGATACTGAGTGAAAAAAATTTTTAGAACTGCTGCCACTATAGGCAGTCTTATTTTAGCTACATCTAGCTTCTCTCAAGAGGCAAGTAATGAAAGCGAAGAACAGCTGCTTTTCGTCGAACCGAGTGGTTGGGAAGAAATCTTCTCTAATCGACAAGACAATTTGTCCACAACAGAGTACGCACCTGCGGGCCAAGATGAGAAAAATTGGAAGGAGCTGCTGTCTGTTCAAATGCTACTGGATCAGCCTGACGCTGACTTAGACTTAATGCTTACTCGAGTCGTGGATCACCTATCTCGACAATGCTCCGATTTCGACGTAAAGCCTATTGCTTTAAATGGTGTCTCTCATCAGTATCCAACTGCAGCGGTTATGCTGCTCTGTGGTGCGAGCACCCAAAACGGACTTGGCGAATTCAGCATAGTGCGTGGAATTTCCGGTTACAAAAACTTCTATCTACTCCAAAAAAGCTGGAGAGTAGAACCTTACGATACTGAAAACGAAATACCAGTTGACTTGGAAGCCAGGAAATTCTGGCTGGGTTACCTTTCCTACCTTGCGGTCTGTGAAGAAGCCCTTGGAAATTGTCCTCAATATTAAGCGGCAAAAAAAAACGGCCAAACGGCCGTTTTTCTAACTTAATGCTTCTTTTTAGAAGCCACTAACTGTAACGCTAAATTCGCCTTGGTCAGCCTTGGTTTCCTTTCGAATCTGATTCTGACGACGAACTTCTGCATATCGATCGTCTTTCATACTGGTAAGTCCTTGCCAAGCGACATTAGAGAAAAATGGTTTCATATTCGCTGGCTTCTTAGTCAATAAGTCGACGACATCAACTGACACCGAGGCAAACACTTCGTCTTTACTGTCATTATAATAGCGATGACCTAACTCGAGGTTTACCCCATTAAAGATTTCGGAGTCTAAAGACATTGACCACCCATTGTCAGCTTTTTTCTTTCCATCTTGATTCTGAGCACGCCATCTGAAGTAACCGCCGTAAAACTTAGTTCTCGGCATATAAGGGAGAGGCATTCCGTACTCTATATCAAATCCATCCATAGCTCTTTCAGAAAAATTAGTTTTTCGAGCTTTCTTCCACCCACTAGTGCCCCAGTAGAAGTTGGTATTAATTTCACCCATTGTGGTTCTAAATTCAGCTCCCACAGAAACTCTTTGATGATCTAAAGGGAATTCGTGGTCATAGAAAGCATTCACTCCCATTAACAACTTGTCACCCATCGCTAAATGTCTAGCGCCTAAGCCGATATTAACGGTCGTACGACGTTCAGCCGCTACCACGCTAGCTTGAGTAAAAATTAGTTTTGAGTTGTCTGCACTCTCCAACAAAGGAGTTAAGATTAATGCTTCGCCTGTTAAACCATTCTCTTCAGACCATTGTAGTTCTACTTCTGCCGTAGGAAATAGATTCCTCAAAGCATTCTCTGCCACACTGGCTGACTTATCACCAACCATATTTGCGCTATTTTGCAAGATTTCGTTAACATTCCCGGATAGAGCGGAACCTATCATTTGTTTCCCAACGCTTGAGGCCGTTCCGGGCTCGTCAGCTGATAAAACAAAAGAAAACGCAAGCATGCCTGATGCGATAAGACCGGTTATAAACTTCTTCACTCGAGAAACCTCCCTATGAGGGTAATATGTAGATACACTAGTTAATGCTAGCTTGATAGCGATATATTGTAGTCTATTTGCTTCCCCGCCTACAAGGCACAGAAGGTCTGCGGTATAGTTATAATGCCTCAAAGGTAAAGGCATTTAAAACAACTACTTTTTTGCTAACTCGGCTACGCCCCCAGACTCTCGCCATTCCTTTAGAATCTCGAAAAATGCTAACGGCCCTCCACCATACACATTAGATAAAAATCCATTTTTCTTATCTACTTTCCCTTCGCTGTTATAGTATCCTGGGGTGCATTCAGCAAAAAATCGTTCGCCCACTCTAGCCAACTTTTTAATCGTAGCTCCCCACTCCTCTTCGGCAGCAACAGTCGTTTCCAAGTTGACTCCTTTTTCCTTCCCATACGCGACTACATGAGCGAGATGCTTGCTTTGTTCATCTAACAAATGGCAGAAATTAGTAGTTAATGCACTGTGCACCATGCCCATGAAGTAACAATTAGGGAACCCGTTTGTGCAATATCCGTGAAAAGTGGAAGGACCGTTCGCCCATTTAAGACTTAAAGTAAGACCCTCTCGCCCGATTACGTCATAACCGGATCTGCGTGTGTAATCTGTGCCTACCTCAAATCCAGTGGCAAAAATAAGGCAATCTAGTTCGTAGTGAACACCATCAACCGTTACACCTGTTTCAGTAACCTCATCGACCCCTCGCCCTTCGGTATCGACTAAATGCACATTAGGTCTATTATAGGTATCCAGATACTCGTCGTGAAAACACGGTCTCTTACAGAACTGCCTGTAGTATGGCTTCAAAGACTCTGCAGTCACTTTGTTCCGAACGATACTATCCACGCGCGCTCTGATTTTTTCCATTTTTTTGAAATCTGCCAGCTCAGTTGCTAACGACATGTTTTCTTTAGAAAGCTCCTCAAAGTCTTTCGGAGGTAACATCCCTGTCAAATTCCGGTAAATCTCAGTCCATCCATCTCCTACTAGATCCTCTGCACCCATTCCACCACTAGTCAGATTCGTAAAATTTTCCATCCTATGCTTTTGCCAACCTGATTGTTGGCTTGCCGCCCAATCAGAGTCAGTCGGTCTATTCCCACGAACATCAATAGAGGATGGCGTTCGTTGGAAAACGAATAATTTTTCTGCAGCCTCCCCAAGATGAGGAATGCATTGAACGGCAGTTGCACCTGTCCCGATAATACCGACTCTTTTACCTGCCAAACCTTCTAACGAACCGCTAGAATTTCCACCGGTATAACTGTAGTCCCACCGTGACGTATGAAATGTGTGCCCTTTAAACTTATTAATCCCGGCAATAGCGGGAAGCTTTGGACGATTGAGCGGCCCGTTCGACATGATGACGGTCTTCGCGCTGAATAAATCGTCTCTGTTTGTAGAGATAATCCAATGCTCACTCGAATCATCCCAGCGGACCTCAGTCACCTCCGTTTGCAAACACGCCTCGCTGTATAAATCAAAATGCTCCGCTATCCGACGGCAGTGCGCTAATATTTCAGGGGCATGAGTATATTTCTCGATAGGGAAATAACTCAGCTCCTCTAGTAGAGGCAAATAGATGTAAGACTCTACATCGCACATCGCACCCGGGTAACGATTCCAATACCATGTCCCTCCAAAATCGCTTCCTTTTTCTATGAGCCTGATGCTTTCTACTCCGGCTTCGCGCAATCTTGCTCCCGCTAAAAGTCCACCAAACCCACCTCCGATGACAGCAACATCAACGTGATCATGCAATGGCTCCCGCTCAGAGTCTGAAGCCGCATAAGGGTCGTCAACATATCGGGAAAAATCCCCAACAACTTGTTGGTATTGATTGTTCCCGTCGGTCCGAACTCTCTTATCTCTCTCCTGTCTGTACTTAGCCCGTAATCGTTCAGGATCAAAACCCAGCTCTCCAAAGTCCACACCTAGCTTTTCAAATACATTCATCCGTTTGTTGTTCCTACTCATTTTTATAGCGTTATCTAACTCTAATGTCCGAGGCTTTTTATATCAAGACTAGTTGCTTCACTCGGCCCGAGTTTAATCCAGCATGGAATAATGTGCCCCTAGTCTTTGGACAATATTCTTTTTTCACTTATCCTATCGTAAAGAGACAACACTGGAGAACAACTTGATCCTCAAACCAAGCGAGCTAGTGAGCTATATCGGACCTGTCTTTGAGCTCAATGTAACCAAACGTCACACAATGGCTTATGCGGCATGTCTCAACGACCTACTTCCCATATATTTCGACGATGTGACTCATCCTAAATTAGGTATCCATCCTCTATTCCCTGTCTGTTGCGAATGGCCTGCTTTACTAGATTTTTTTCATGAGAACAATTTACCCATGCATAGAATGGTCCATGCAACCCATGATTTACATATCTACCAACCCTTATCCCTTGGGCAGAGTTACTTTACAACCGCAGAAGTTATCTCACTAGAACAAAGAACACCTGGGGTATATCTGACGTGGAAACTTAAAACAGTTGACGCCGAAGACACCTTAGTCAATGAAACGTGGCAAGGGAACTTATTCCTCGGGGCAAAAACTGAGGACTGTGGCGCGTTCCCTCAAATAGCACCCTCCACACCAAAATTTTCTAGCCCTCTTGCAGGAACTCAGGTTTCATCTCTAGAAGTCAGTGGAGGCTTCGCACATACATACACTGAATGCGCGCGTATCTGGAATCCCATACATACTGAGAAATCAGCAGCTCACCTAGGAAACATGGCAGAGCCTCTTCTGCACGGTACTGCCACACTAGCGCTCGCTGTTTCCGAAATAGTAAAGAGCACCCTCAACTCTGACCCAGAAAAAATCCGCCGGATAGGGTGCAGGTTTTCTAGACCAGTAATAGCGCCCACCCATCTAAGAATCGAGACGTTGGAGACCGAAGAGGAAGTGATAATGTTCCAGGTTTTGTCTCAGAAAGGAGATGTCGTTCTCCGAGACGGATTCGTAGAGCACAAATAGCCGGATTTTAGCAGCACAGCTTTATTTCAAACCATGACTTTACTTAAAAACACCAAAAAGTGGCGTCCCCAAGGGGATTCGAACCCCTGTTGCCGCCGTGAAAGGGCAGTGTCCTAGGCCTCTAGACGATGGGGACGTATTTGGTGGAGCCAGGCGGGATCGAACCGCCGACCTCTGCAATGCCATTGCAGCGCTCTCCCAGCTGAGCTATGGCCCCTAATTACTGCAGAATCTGCCTATAAGTAGAAGCATCTGTTCAGAATTTCAAGAAGTCGGTCACTATTTTAAGCGACTTTAAACTTCCCAATCAATAACTCGTCTTAAGCGGCCGCAGAGTAAGCTAGCGAGCGACAACTGTCAAGCCGAACTCACACGATCTCTTATTAATTGGAGAGCTATATCGAGCCGTTCTAGGCTTTGTTCCTTCCCAACCAACCACAGCGTAACCTCAATTCCTGGCGATGCGCTTCCACCAGTCACCGCAACCCTTAGCGGTTGTGCTATTTTTCCAAGTTTGAGCTCTCGTTCCTCTGCCACTTGCTCAACTATTGCCTGTAATTTATTTGGAGTCCAATCTTCTAATTCTGATAGACGTTCACGAAGCGCCTGCAACGGCTCAGCTACAACACCTCTGAGATGTTTTTTCACAGCAGCCTCTTCATGGCCAGAAAACCGTCCGAAGAATGCTGCACTTTTGTCCGCCATTTCGATCAGATCTTTCACCCGAGTTCTTTGCGCATCCACAACCGCAACAAATTTCTCATGCTCCTCAATATCAAGCCCTCTGGCTAAAAAAAATGGTGCAGCGTAACTGGCTAACTGTTCTATCTCCATACTCTGAATATACTGTTGGTTGACCCAAAGTAACTTGTCGGGATCAAACGCGGCGGCAGATTTATTGACGGCACGTAAACTAAAGAGTTCACGCATCTCATCCATCGAAAAAATTTCTTGATCTCCATGAGACCAACCTAGCCGTGCCAAATAGTTTAAAAGTGCTTCAGGAAGTATTCCATTGTCACGATATTCCAACACACTAACTGCTCCATGTCTCTTTGAAAGCCGCTTCCCATCTGTCCCATTAATCATCGGAATATGAGCATATATCGGCATTTTGGCGTTTAGCGCATCAATGATATGGATCTGCCGTGCGGTGTTGCTGAGATGATCGTCCCCTCGGATCACATGAGAAATTTCCATATCAATATCATCAACCACTACAGTCAAATGGTAAGTCGGCGTGCCATCTGACCTTGCAATAATCAGATCATCAAGCTGACTGTTTTCAATTTTCACGTCTCCTCGAATCTCATCTCGAACTATTACATGTCCATCAACTGGCGTTTTGAGTCTCATAACAAAAGAGCTAGATTTATCTTCCTGACCGTTGCGACAATGGCCGTCATATTTAGGAGTGAGTTGTGACGCTACCTGCTCTTCTCTGAGCGCATCGAGGCGTTGCTTCGTGCAGTAACATTTGTACGCATGACCAGATTGTTTGAGCTCTGCGATCTTCTCTTCATATCGTGCGAACCGCGCTGTTTGATAATGAGGGCCTTCATCATAGTCAAGCCCCAACCAACTCATTCCTGCTAAGATATTTTGGACTGCCTGCTCTGTCGAGCGCACTCTATCTGTGTCTTCAAGCCGAAAAACAAAACGTCCTCCTTGCTGGCGAGCAAACAAATAGTTGTATAAGGCTGTACGAACACTGCCAATGTGCAGGTCCCCTGTTGGGCTAGGTGGAAATCGAGTGGCTATTGTCATAGTGTATCTAAAAAATATTGGTTATCTGAGAACGGGTATTGTATTAGGAAATGAACCATTTTGCTGCCATAAGAATGGTTGTTGCGAAATTGACACCCGTTTAGTGTCAGATCAGATAACTAGTGATACTCTTAAGTCAAACAAGTTCTTTTGGAGACAATTTTAGCGTGACTGTAGTAAACATAAAAAGCTCGAGTGATGGTTTCGATAAACACTACCAAGTAATTATTATAGGTGCAGGATTTTCAGGGCTACTCTGCGCTAGCTATTTAAAAGAAGCCGGGATAAATGACATTAAAATCCTTGAAATGGGTTCTTCGGTTGGCGGCGTTTGGAGCAAAAAAGGTGTGGGCGCATACCCAGGGGCGGCGTGTGATGTTCCCTCATATATTTACTTACCCTTTTTGGATCGCACTGGATTTATCCCTTCCAAAAAATACGTAAGCCAACCCGAAATTGCAGAGTACGCTGAAATACTAACCGACCATGTCGGAGTCAGAGAAAATATTAGCTTTGACCGTAAAGTCACCGAACTAAAATACCTTGGCGATCAACAGAATAAATGGCGGATAACAACAGTAAACACCAAGACTGGACAGGCAGAAGAAACTGTATCGTGTACCCATATAATTAGCGCGAACGGACCACTTTCTAGTCCAAGGATGCCGGAGCTAGGTGGCATGGACTCATTCAAAGGAGAAAGCTTCCACACGGCACAATGGGATGGGACTGCTAGTTTAAAAGGCAAAAAAGTAGCTATTATCGGAACCGGAGCCTCAGCGGCTCAAGTAATCACATCAATCGCCGATGATGCAGAAAGTCTGCACGTTTTTCAAAGAACTCCAACATGGGTGTTACGTAGAGATGATGAAGATACCTCACCAGAGCTAAAGCGACAGTTCGAAGCGGGAGGTTATGGGGAATACCTAAGGGATCTCGCTGCCAAAAAATTTGAATTCCCGCCAGGCGAGCAGTTCCTTGATTGGGATGCCATACAAGATGAAGAACAGAATGAAGCCGTCTGCTCAGAATTGACGCAGCTCATTCAAAGCGATGTGGATGATCCTGAAATCGCGAAACTACTGACTCCAGATTACCCGTTCTGGTGTAAACGGGTTTTGTTTATAGATGACTACTATACTTCTTTTAACAAAAAAAACGTGACACTGGTTCACGATGATGGCGGCGTCGTAAGCGTAGATGAAACGGGACTTACCATCGCACAAGGGGAACACTTTGAATGCGATGTCATCATTTACGCCACTGGATTTGACAGTAACTTTATACCTTTCCCAATCTATGGCCGTAACGGGATAAGCCTTGCAGAGAAATTCGGAGCAAACGAAACGAACCGATTTCAAATGATGCGACCACAGTCTCTTTGGGGTATACATGTTGACGAGATGCCGAACTTTTACATGATGATAGGTCCTCAAAGCCTAAATCCCCTAACCAATGTGACTCTCCTTTGCGAACAACAAGCCAAATACATTGCAGATCTACTAAACAAAATGGATCAGGCTGGTCATAGTAGAGTCGAACCCCTAAAGGATGCAGTGAAACACTGGAGTGATTTGTGCCTTGCTAGTGCAGATGGAAAAGTATGGCTCCGTTGCAATAACTGGTATCTCAAGACCACCAAAACCGATGCGCCTTTGGGAACGGAAAGGTCATCTGGGATGTGGATGGAAACTTATGAAGATTATCTAGACCATCTGCTAGGCGGAAAGGCAGGCAGTCAAGATGAACTCCTAGAGTTTACTTAGCGGAGACTAAACTCACATAGGAATGCTGTTTGAAAAACAGCTATTCTAAATTCCTTCGGAAAAACTAAAAGCTAACATTAAAAGGGGAAGATAAATGTTGGAAAACGATGTTTACGGATTGCTGGCTAGAGAACAAATTCGAGATCTGCCAGTTAGGTATTGCGACTATGTGTGGAGAGACGATATCGAAGGACTAGTCTCCCTATTTTCTTCAGAAGGGATATTTCAGGCATTTTTTAACGGAATAGAAACAGTAGTGTCAGGACACAGCGAATTGCGCGACTTCTACACAAGTGCAACCGACTTCATGCCCCGGCCTTATATACACAACCATGTGGTTGAACTTTTGGAGAAAGACCATGCAAAAGGGCGCTGCTATCTTGATTTACGCAGTGCACGCAACAACATGGACTGGCTAGGTGCTGGCTATTATGAAGATGAATATCAGTTATCAACTACTGGATGGAAATTCCAATCCCGACGATTCACGGCCTTAAGAATGGAAGAATTGCCCGCAGGAATAGAAACTTAAGACGATTTTTTTAGCTTTTTAAATGTTCGTAGATGTAATTAAAAAGGATACCGAATGAGTAACCCCGCAGATATAAGCAATTTAAACGCAGATCAGGAAACACTCGATGTAGTAATCGTCGGTGCCGGCTTTGCAGGTATGAATATGCAGCATAAAATTCAACAACGAGGGTTTTCAGTTCGTCTTTTCGAGGCTGGCAGTGGAGTTGGCGGAACATGGTATTGGAATAGATACCCTGGAGCACGGGTCGATGTCGAAAGTGTAGAATACTCATATTCATTTGATGATGAACTTCAACAAGAATGGTCGTGGTCAGAAAGATATGCTTCTCAACCGGAATTGATGCGATACGCCAATTATTTTGCTGACCGCTTCAAGTTGCGGGAAAACATGCGATGCAATACTCGGGTCACCTCCGCCACATACAATCCAAAAGACTGCCGTTGGCAGATCACTACGAGTCAAGGTGATGAAGTTAGTGCGAAATACTTTGTGCTAGCCACAGGCTTCCTTTCGAGTGGCAGCATCCCAGATTTTGATGGGCTGAACGATTATACGGGAAACAAATACCTTACATCGAAATGGCCAAAGGAAGACATCGATTTCAGCGGGCAGAAGGTAGCAGTCATTGGCACTGGGTCGTCAGCAGTACAGTCTATTCCGATTATAGCAAAGCAGGCTGATCATCTTACCGTATTCCAAAGAACGCCATCATTCTCTATTCCAGCAAGAAATGGTCCACTGGACAGAGAATACGAAAAACGAGTCAAGTCAGATTATCCAGAGTGGCGCAGAAGACAACGCTATGAATCTCGCGCCGGATTCATCTCTGTCAACTTCCAGCCAACGGCAGCAAATGATAAATCGGCTATCGAGGTTAGTGCCGAAGAGCGTTTTGCAGATTACGAAATGAGATGGGAATCTGGAGGGCTTTGCTACTACAGTTCATTCATTGACTTACTGACAAACGAAGAGGCAAACACAACCCTTGCCGACTTTGTCCGCAACAAAATTCGAGACAAAGTAAAGGACCCCGAAACAGCCGAGCTACTTGCACCAAAAGGCTATCCCATAATGGCAAAGCGCCTTTGTGCTGACACAAATTATTACGAAACCTACAATCGGGAAAATGTCAGTTTAATCTCAATAAAAGATACGCCGATAGAAAAGCTGACAAGCAAAGGGCTCCAGGTGAATGGGCATGAGTACGAAGTAGACAGTATCATTTTTGCGACAGGTTTTGATGCCGTTACAGGAGCGATTAAAAATATCGACATTCGTGGTGTGGCAGGAGAAAGCTTGGACGAACATTGGGAGGGAGCTCCTCGCGCCTACCTAGGCCTCATGAGCAAAGGCTTTCCAAATCTATTCTTTTTGGATGGTCCTTGCGCTAATGGCGCCTTGGTGAGCCCTATGCTCCTCTCAGAACATCAAGTCGAATGGGTTGATCGGTGTATTAATGAAATCGGTGTTGGCCTAGACGCTGAAATTGAACCTACATTGAAAGCTGAAGATTCGTGGATGCAACATATGCACGACGTGGGGAAAGATAGTCTACTTCATCTCGCTAATAGCTGGTATATGGGAGCTAATATCCCAGGGAAGCCGCGAGCACTTCTTTCTTACCTCGGAGGGCTAGAGAACTACCGGCAGCAGTGTAGCTCGGGGGAAGCCAACGATTATGAAAATTTCGTAAAAACTCGATAAATGCTTGCTAGAGAGGGCTATTATGCCCAACTGGCTGAATTGACACACTACAAATCACAACTAAAGTGCAGCAACAATTTGCAATTGTCGCAAGCATCACGCATGATCAGTGCACGACTAGCGTTTTGGTCCACTTCTTGCTACCTGCCGGGTACCCTCGGCTTCCGTTTCAAAGACCGCCCACTACGATGAAGTTGTTCGAAAACACGCCCGATTTTTGGCGTGATGTTTTATTGATATGGAGGCCTTACTATGGCTATAGGAACAGTTAAATTTTTTAATACCGAAAAAGGGTTTGGATTCATCGCACCGGAAAATGGTGATAAAGATGTTTTCGTACATGTAAGTGCAGTTGAACGCGCAGGCATGGGCAAATTAAGCGAAGGACAACGAATCAGCTACGAAGTCGTTGAAGAGCGTGGCAAATTAGCCGCTGGAAACCTTTCTGCAGCGTAAAGCTCTGGAAATCTAGGTTGTATACTGCCAGAAGGGATTGAGCGCAGATTGCTCTCAATCCCTTCTGGCAACAACTAACAAGCGCATAAAATGCAACTCGATTAAAAGCATTTATCGCAAAAATATTTCATCTGCTCTTTGAGCTAGATTGAAATGTGCTTCACAATCGTCTTGAAAATCTGATCGAACGGGTTAGACTAGTCATAGTCAAATTCCCCAGCACATCTAAATTCTCATGATTTTTAACTACTTGAGGTCAAACTGAGAATTTCTCGCCCTCCTTCATTCCACGGGACTTGCATCTAACCTGCCCGTAACTACTAGCTTATTTTACTTTCAATCCAAAATTTCCCGTAAGGCGAGATTTAACCCTGTGTTGTTTACCATGAACTTATCTGATATCAAGATCAACTTACTGAGTGGGCTAACCGTCGCCCTAGCAATGGTTCCAGAAGCTATAGCATTCGCATTAATCGCACACGTCTCTCCACTTACAGGCTTATATGCCGCGATTATTGTCTGTTTAATCACATCTTTATTTGGTGGCAGACCTGGAATGATATCAGGTGCCACCGGTGCACTGGCAGTAGTCATGGTCGCCTTAGTCGCACGACATGGAGTGGAATATCTATTTGCAACTGTTGTGTTAATGGGTTGTCTGCAAAGCGTCTTTGCGTTGTTGCGACTTGGCAAATACATCCGAATGGTCCCCTATCCAGTAATGCTAGGTTTTGTAAACGGCTTAGCAATTGTCATATTTGTTGCACAATTTGGCCATTTCAAAGAATTGAATACTGAAGGGGTTAAGGTATGGATGACCGGCACTTCTCTCTTCACGATGCTTGGGTTAACAGGCTTGACTGTTGCGCTCATCTATCTGTTTCCGAAACTCACAAAGGCGATACCTTCCTCATTAGCGTCTATTTTCATTGTATCGAGTCTGGTTATTTTCTTTGAGTTAGACACAAAAACCGTAGGTGACTTAGGATCGATTGCTGGAGATATCCCTTCATTCAAAATTCCAGACATTGTTTATGATTTAGAGGCATTAAAAATCATTTTTCCATATGCTTTTCTATTAGCTTGCATCGGTTTAATTGAGACCTTATTAACACTGAACTTGATTGACGACATGACTGATACGCGAGGGAGGCCTAACAAAGAATCAATGGCTCAGGGATTTGCGAACATCGTCACAGGGTTCTTTGGGGGTATGGGTGGGTGCGCCATGATTGGACAGAGCATGATCAACATCAATAATGGGGCGCTTAAAAGGCTGTCCGGAATTTCAACCGCCTTATTCTTAGCGTCTTTTATTTTATTCCTTTCTGAATGGATTGAATTAATCCCGCTAGCAGCACTCATCGGCGTAATGTTTGTAGTCGCCGAAAAAACGTTTGAGTGGGGAAGCCTAAGGTTGTTTGGAAAAATTCCCAGGGAAGACATCTTTGTAGGGTTATTAGTTGGTGGAGTAACCATTATTGCGGATCTAGCTATTGCAGTGATACTAGGTGTTATCGTCTCAGCACTATTTTTTGCATGGAATCATGCAAAAAGAATCCAAGTCAGTTCAAGCTTTAATGAAAAAGGATGGAAAACTTATGAGCTTGAAGGGACTCTTTTCTTTGCCTCTACTCAAAATTTTCATGAATTATTCTCTATACAGAAAGATCCAAAAGAAATAGTAATTGACTTTAAGGGGTCTCGAGTCGCCGATCATTCAGCAATTATGGCGATTGATAATTTAGCCAACAAATATAAAATGTTGGGGAAAAAATTGCACCTAATCCACCTTAGCCCCGACTGTCTGGAGATCCTTGATACTGCAAAAAGCATGGTAGAGGTCAATCTGCTTGAAGACCCAAAATATCATATTGCAGATGATAAACTAGGCTAACTATTCATTTTTTAACACACAAATACAACACTGGAGAGTGCGTCTGAGCAGCTCTCAACAATATAAAGCCATTTTTTGTTACCCCTGCCCTCTTATCCACAGTGGACTGATGCAAACAGCATATTCAGTTTCCACTTGGGCTCTAAGTGCCTCAGCCACTGGCCCATCAATATCAGTCATGTACCTTTCTATCATCAGCTCCGTTACCCTTGGGCCTTCATTCAATTTGAGTTCCGCCACGCCTTGGCCTCGCAACAGCTTAAACCGGCTTTTATCTAAAGATATCTCAAATGCACACCTTGGATCTCTAAATAAGTTATGACGCAATATTGTTCTTTCTTGTGTAATACACCAAAAATTTCCATCTTCATATAGGAACCATAGAGTAGAAATCAAAGGAAACCCATTAGAAGAAAGTGATGCAAGTCTCACCGGCTTTCGCAATTCACCCAGTAATTCTGAGACTTCAGGTGGAGACAAAGAGGAAACTTTTGTATTTTTTTCTGACATCCTTTCAGTCTAACAATCTCTGCGACATAAACACAGCCACCAGTAGTTATTAAGGATACTCATTTCGCCAACTAGTCAAATGTACTGGTTAGGTTAGAAGTGGATCGAAAAACAAATAAATATATCTAGTAAGGAAGCCTTTTTTAAAGCGCAAATGTTCAAAACTGATTCATAGCTGTTACAATAACTTTGATACATTGACAGCTGACCAAAGGCCTAAAAGCATGGATATAGAAGAAGCAATCCGATCACGGCGTTCCATCCGCGCGTTCACTAATCAAGAAGTTGAACAGGAAAAAATTTCGCGAATCCTCGAATTGGCACAACGGTCTCCCAGCGGCACAAACACGCAGCCTTGGCATACCTATGTATGCAAAGGTGAAGCCAAAAATGCAATAGTCCGAGACGTATGCGCTCTGTTCGATCAAGGACAAGCAAAAAGCTACGCGGAATATGACTACTACCCAGACAAGTGGAATGATACTCATACCGCACGCAGGAGAAAAATCGGCTGGGATCTATATGGATTAGTAGGAATAAAGAAAGGAGACCGTGAGCGCACTGCGATCCAAGCACGGAGAAACTACTGCTTTTTTGATGCCCCTATCGGTATGTTTTTCACAACAGATGCCTACTTGGCTCGGGGAAGCTGGTCTGATGTCGGGCTATATATGCAAACTGTGATGCTTGCCGCGAGAGGCGAAGGTCTTCACACATGTCCTCAGGCGGCATGGATAAACTTTCAAGAACCTATCTTCAAGCACCTTAGCATTCCTAGCGATCAAGTTATTGTTTCAGGGATGGGTCTAGGTTATGAAGATACTTCTGCAATCGAAAATACACTTGTCAGTGAGCGAGAAAAAACCACCAACGTGGTAAATTATGTTGGGTTTGGCTAAGCAATCGAAACTTAAGGTATTAACATGATGAAACTGATCCGATGGTCTCTAGGTCGAGTTATTTTAACTCTTGATTTTCTCACTCGGCCAACGCCCGTGAAAAGAACGGCTGAAGATCAAGAAAGAATTGATGCCCGGACTAGCGAGTTAAGCCTCTACCAATTTCAAGCGTGTCCCTTCTGCGTAAAAGTACGGAGATACATGGTGCGACATGCACTTAACGTAGAGTTACGCGATGCGAAATCTGGGGTACATAAAGATGCCCTTATCCAACACGGCAAGCGTCATAAGACCCCCTGCCTGCGCATAACGAGTAAAGAAGGTGATGACAAGTGGCTCTATGAGTCTTCCGCTATCATTGAATATTTCCAGAAAGAGTTTTCTTTATCCTAGGAGGCATAACTGCTAGTCTTCCTGAAGCACACCCTTTTTATAACGTAAACTCTTTGTCTTTACACCATCTCTATCAAAGTGCTCCCAAACACCGTCAGGAACTCCTTTTGCATAATGCACTCTGGCTTTCAGTCTAGCGTTTCGATAGAAGTACTCACTCGTCCCATGAAGTAAGCCAGAGACATAGGACACTCGCGCAAGCACGCCACCGTTACCGTCACGCTCAACCAGAACACCACTCAAAATCTTCCCGTCTCGCGTGTCGTATGCTAGACCATTTTCCATTCGCACTGTCTTAAGGACTCGCGTGTCAATCTCCTCCAATTTTTCGGTAGAAGAAAAATAGTAAGCAAACGCAAGAGTAAAAAGAACGCCGTAAATAACTATACGTTTCATATTAATCCCGTCTTTAGAGCTTTTTTTGCCGCTCTAAATCGCTTTTTACTTAAAGAAACATAGGCGGGGTCCAACTCAATCCCTACGTAACGACGTTTATTGTTAATGCAAGACACTCCGGTAGTCCCACTTCCACTAAAGGCATCCAGCACTACATCATTCGGGTCAGTCGCTGCAAGAATAAGCCGATCGATAAGCTGCAGTGGTTTTTGTGTAGGATGCTTACCACACTCTTTCTCTTTTTTACCCGGAGCGGTCATTACCCAAACATCTTTCATTTGCTTCCCGTCATTCAATTCTCGCATCAAGCTATAGTTAAATTTATGTTTGGAATTAATATCCTTCGCTGCCCAGATGACCGTCTCGGTGCTGTGGGTGAAATACCTACATGATAGATTTGGAGGAGGGTTCGGCTTCTGCCACGTGATGTTATTCAGCAGCTTCATACCAAGCGATTGCATTGCAAAACCAACGGAATAAATTGAATGAAAAGTTCCAGATACCATGATAGAACCGTCTGGCTTCAACAATTTCTGACATGCTTTCAGCCAACTGATATTAAACTCTAGATTTTTTTCATATCCCTCAGAGCGATCCCAATCTCCTTTATCAACTTTAGCCATTGTCCCGTTCTGACAAGTCATTCCCCCATTCGAAAGAAAGTATGGGGGATCGCAAAATATCAGGTCAACGAAAGCACCTCGCTCTAAGTCAAGCTTATCCATGATTTCAAGGCAATCGCCCTGCATTAGCTCTATTTGAACGGCCAACTTCTTTTTCTCGTTTGGGGAACCGAGACCCCCGTGTTCATATTTTGATACCAATTCGACGTAACATTTTCTTTTGCATCTTACTGAAGTACGAAAATTGGCCTAGCGGCAGGGATACAGCCAATAGTAGGCACTGATAGAAAAAAAACACTAGTATAATCCGAATGCTCCAATAAGCGAAAACACTTATCTCGTCCCGATGCAGACCTATGACTTCCATAAAGCCGCCCGCTACTAATAGTGATAATGAGCCAGTAAATGCAAAAACAAGATTCACCAGAATAAACTGCTTTAAGGAGCTGATATTTAATAGCTTGAATACTTTGTTACTCATGGACCAATTATAAGCACCATCATGCCAACGCTAATAGCGCTAATTTCTATAATTAGTCGGACTGAAAGCCTTTTCGACAAAACTTGCGTCGCAGAAAAGTTTTGCTGACAATAGAACACACATTTAAAAGGGAGCTCGACATTATGCTAACGGAAAAATTAAAGTCGACGGGTGATCAGCCTGTTCTGTTAGACATAGATGAACGAATCGCTAGACTAACACTGAATCGTCCGGACAAGTACAACACACTGAGCGAATCTGTTATCCAAATAATTACAGATAATCTAAACGACATTGCTCAACGCAAAGATGTTCACGTAGTAATAATCAGGTCGATCGGAAAAGCATTTTCTACTGGACATGACCTCAAAGATATGCACGCAAACAATGATGAAAACTACTTTAGGTTGCTTCTAACTAACTGCTCTAAGATGATGCTGAAAATAAAAACAATCCCCCAACCTGTGATAGCGCAAGTTCAAGGAATAGCTACAGCCGCTGGTTGTCAGCTAGTGGCAGCTTGCGATCTCGCAGTTGCATCGACAAATGCTCAATTTGCAACCAACGGAATTTCTAACGGGCTCTATTGCGCAACTCCCGCAGTTGCCTTAAGCCGTGTAGTTTCGAAAAAACACGCGTTAGAAATGCTTCTTACAGGGAGTTTTATTTCTGCACAAAGAGCCGCTGAAATTGGTCTGATCAACTCCGTTGTAGCCGAAGACCAGTTGGATAATGAAACGTCCGCGCTTGCAGAAAAGATAGCTGGAAAATCGAGCTTCACTTCACGTCTAGGTAAACGCTCTTTCTATGAACAAATCGGAAAAAACCTCTCCGACGCCTATGAACAGACGTCTGAAGATTTAGTCTGCAACCTTCTTTCGACGGATGGACAAGAAGGCCTATCAGCTTTTTTAGAAAAGCGTCCACCAAAATGGGACAATAATTAACTCGTCAAGACAGAAAAAATTCACTCAGGAAAAAATTTATGACTACTTCTTCGGGACATATTTACAATCAAGATTTGGATAAAAATACTGCAAACTACACTGCACTTTCTCCACTTAGCTGGGTTGAAAGAGCGGCTGCTGTATACCCAAAACGTACTTCGGTTGTACATGGAGATATTCAGTACACCTGGGAAGAAACTTTTACTAGGTGCCGGAGATTATCGTCAGCACTGTCTGATTACGGAATAAAGACAGGAGATGCAGTCGCCGTATTGGCGACAAATATCCCAGCATTCTATGAGTGCCTCTTCGGTATACCCGCAGCTGGGGCGGTCATAAACCCTATCAATATAAGGTTAGATAGCGATGCTATCGCATTCATTCTTGACCATGGAGAAGCAAGGATTCTTATCACCGACACCGAGTTTTCCGATGTCGTGAAAGAAGCCCTCACCAAATGCAAAAATAAGCCATACGTTATTGATATTTCAGATCCGGAAGCTCTCTCTCACGAGAAGATAGGTGAAATTGAGTATGAAGATTTTCTAACAACAGGCAACCCAGAAGCCCCATGGACGCTGCCCACAGATGAATGGCAAGCCATGGCGTTATGCTATACATCAGGGACTACGGGGAACCCGAAAGGAGTTGTTTATCACCACCGAGGAGCCTACCTAAATGCTATCGGCTGTTCAACAGCATGGAATATGACACACCACCCAACTTATCTATGGACCCTCCCAATGTTTCACTGCTGTGGCTGGACTTTTCCATGGACTATAGCCGCATTGGCGGGAACAAATATTTGCCTACGAAAAATTGCTGCGAAAAACATTTACGATGCAATTGAGAAACATGAGGTAACTCATTTTTGTGGCGCACCTATTGTCTTGAATTTCATTGTCAATGCTGATCCTAAGGACACAAAGCCACTTCCTCATCTAGTAGAAGTAATGACCGCCGGAGCAGCACCTCCTGCCGCTGTGCTAAAGGCGACCGAAAAAGCAGGATTTCACATCACGCATACCTATGGCTTAACCGAAACCTATGGCCCGGCAGTCTTCAACGCCCCCCAAGACGACTGGGCGACCCTTAACGAAGATGAATATGCGGAGACGTTGATCCGCCAAGGAGTGCGGTATCCCGTGCTTCAGGATCTGGATGTCATGGATCCGGAAACAATGATCCCAGTGCCACGTGATGGCGAAACGATTGGTGAAATCATGTTTAAAGGCAATGTTGTGATGAGAGGCTATCTCAAAAACCCACGTGCGACAGAGGAATCTCTGCGCGGTGGTTATTTTCATTCCGGAGATCTAGCTGTAATGCATCCAGACGGTTATCTTCAAATTAAAGACCGTTCTAAAGACATCATTATATCTGGTGGTGAAAACATCTCTTCCATAGAAGTAGAAGAATTGCTGTATAAGCATCCGTCTATCTTGGAAGCCGCAGTTGTCGCAAGACCCGATGACAAGTGGGGAGAAACTCCCTGTGCTTTTGTGACACTTAAGACCACTAGTGTGAAAACCACAGAACAAGACATAATTAACTACTGCAAAGAAAAAATAGCTAAATTTAAGTCCCCCAAAACCGTGATTTTTACCGATTTACCAAAGACATCAACTGGAAAAATTCAAAAATTTAAATTAAGAGCACAGGCTGAAGCCATGGGAAGCCTTTAACGGTTAACAAGCTACGAAAAAAGCCAGGGGCATTCTTTCATACGACGATCCTCATAATCTCGAATGTCTGATTCGTTTTGCAGGGTAATTCCAATATCATCCAAGCCATTGAGTAGCCGAAGCCTCAGTCCATCGTCAAAATCGAACGACAACTCTGTTCCCGCAGGCGTAGTGACCAAACACGCCTCAAGATCTACCTCAAGTTCGTATCCTGGGTTAGCTTCAACCTCGAGAAATAGTTGATCTACTTTCATAGAATCCAAGACTATAGGCAATAAGCCGTTTTTACAGGAGTTGTTAAAAAAGATATCTGCAAAGCTAGGTGCAATAATAGCCCTAATCCCATAGTCGTATAGGGCCCAAGGTGCGTGTTCCCGGGAAGATCCGCAACCAAAATTCTCTCTAGCCAGCAAAACCCCTGCCCCAGCATACCGTGGCTTATTTAAAGAAAAGGCCGTGTTCAATGGTCTGTCTGAGTTATCCACACCCGGAACACCGGCATCGAGATAACGCCACTCATCAAATAAATTCGGCCCAAAGCCAGTTCTCTTAATGGACTTTAAAAACTGCTTGGGAATAATTGCATCAGTGTCAACATTTGGCCTATCAATAGGCACAACAACACGTTTGACCTGAGTAAATTTTTCCATAGTTTATAGACCTCTCACATCAACAAAATGACCGAAAACACCCGCCGCCGAAGCCATAGCCGGACTTACCAGATGTGTCCGCCCTCCCCGACCTTGTCTGCCTTCAAAATTTCTATTCGACGTGCTGGCACACCGTTCTCCTTCATCTAGCTGATCGGCATTCATTCCAAGGCACATGGAACAACCAGGCTCGCGCCATTCAAAGCCCGCGTCCTTGAAAATCACATCCAGTCCTTCTTTCTCGGCTTGCGCTTTAACCAGACCCGATCCAGGTACAACAAGCACAGCTTTAACATTTTCAGCACGCTTACGACCTTTGGCTACTGCAGCCGCAATCCGGAGATCTTCGATCCTCGAGTTCGTACACGAACCGATAAACACTTTATCAACCTGAATTTTTATAATAGGGGTGCCTGGACTTAAATCCATATACGACAATGCATTTTTCATTCCTACTTGTTTCATACTGTCGTCAACGTGCTCGGGATCAGGCACACTTCCACTGATTGAAGTCACCATCTCCGGAGAAGTCCCCCAAGAAACCTGCGGCTCTACATCTTTAGCATCTACATCCAACTCTAAATCAAAACTAGCTCCTTCATCAGAGTGCAGATTGCCCCAAGCAGTTAAAGCGTCCTGCCATTGGTTGCCTATTGGGGCAAACGGACGTCCTTTCACATACTCCATCGTAGTATTATCGAACGCAACTAACCCTGCTCTGGCCCCAGCTTCTATCGACATGTTACAAATAGTCATCCGGCTTTCCATACTAAGGCTTCTAATAGCCGCACCAGCATATTCTATGGTATAGCCTGTTGCTCCAGCAGTGCCGAGCAAGCCAATGATATGAAGAATTAGATCTTTCGCTGAGACACCGATACAAAGTTCATTATTCACTGTGATGCGCATATTTTTAGCCTTACGAAGACGTAAGCACTGAGTCGCCATCACATGCTCCACCTCCGACGTCCCTATTCCAAAAGCCAAAGCTGCTAAAGCACCGTTGGTTGACGTATGGGAATCTCCGCAAACAATTGTCATCCCAGGCAGGCACCAACCCTGCTCCGGACCGGTCACATGCACAATGCCTTGTTGAGGCGCCCCGATATCATGATGAAGGATTCCATGTTGCTCGCAATTTTTAGATAGTGTATCCAACTGCAGCTGAGCAATGGGATCAGTGATATTAGTCACATCAACAGTAGGGACATTATGATCGGACACAGCTTTGTGGGAAAGAACACGCCATAAAGATCGGCCCGCTAACTCTAACCCCTCAAAGGCTTGAGGCGAAGTCACTTCATGCGTCAGATGCCGGTCAATGTAAATTAGCGCGCCCCCATTCTCAGTGGAGCAAACTAAATGTGCATCCCAAATCTTATCGTATAGCGTTTTTAAAGGCATATTCATATCCGTAACAGTTCTAACTAAAATGTAGTTTAACATTGTAACTTGGGGAATGTTTAATCGCCTATGAACGGGCTGAAATAAAAGATTAATTCTCAAAAGAGTAGTAAAATTTTAATCCAACTCGGTATCTCGATCGTAATCATTACTATCACTCAGTGGAAAATTACTAAAAATAAAAATTCAATGACCAACCTCGACGAACAAGAAAAAGAAAAATTCAACAGCCTAGATCACAGTTGGTGGGATCCCGAAGGACCACTAAAAACGCTGCACGACATTAACCCCAAAAGAATAGGATACATCAAACAATTTATGGAGCTAAAAGGTTGTATCTCCTGTGATATAGGGTGCGGCGGGGGTATCCTTACAGAAGGATTAGCGAATCAAGGGGCTCACGTTAGTGGAGTCGATGCTGCGGAAAATCTAATCAAAATTGCAAAAGAGCATGCTTTAGACAATGGACAAACCATAGACTATAGAGTCGAACTATCTAATGCCACCGCAACTAACCACGAGGAAAGCTTCGACCTCGTGACCTGTCTCGAGCTAATAGAACATGTTCCAGATCCGGAAGCACTTATTGCCGATTGTGCAAGACTATTGAAGCCAGGGGGAACCTTAGTCATATCAACGCTCAATAGGAATCCTGTTTCCTATGCTCTAGGGATTGTTGCTGCAGAATACATCCTCAAGCTTCTTCCTATAGGGACACATGACTATTCTCGATTCCTAAAGCCTTCAGAAATAGCAAAATGGGCAAGGAGCGTGAATTTAAAGCTACAAGATGTGAGCGGACTCTACTATAACCCACTGACTCGTTCGACAAAGATTGGAGGGCTTCCCATAGTCAACTACTTAGCTACTTTTATAAAAGAAAAAAGCTAGACCTGATGGCTGCGCTACCACGGGTTATACTTTTTGACCTAGATGGGACATTATTAGACACAGCACCAGAGTTCGAGCGCTGTATTAATGACTTACGCAAAAGGTATGGTTTTTCGGTGCTCCCGCCCAATATCGTTCGCAATCAAGTCTCAAAGGGTAGCAAAAAAATCGTCGAACTAGGGTTTCCACATGTTACGAATGCCAGTGAGATCGAGTTACTACGACAAGAATTCTTGGAACTATATGAAGGAAATATTGGAAACCACACCACTCTGTTCCCAGGTATAGAGGAGGTTTTAACTGCGATCGAGTCGACCGAGAGGGTTTGGGGAATTGTAACGAATAAAATCGCCTCGTTAACTAACCCTCTTTTAGCAAAATTAAAACTTTCGCAAAGAGCTGGATGCATTATTTCAGGAGATACTACGGCCCACTATAAGCCTCATCCTGAGCCACTTTATGCAGCGATGAACACCCTCCAGGCAGAACCGTCTGAATGCATATACATTGGAGATGACGAGCGAGACATTGTCGCTGCCAACGCAGCGCAAATGAAAGCAATAGTTGCGCTCTACGGATATATAGATCCCAATGATAAGCCATCTCTATGGCAAGTCGATAGAAGCATCGACTCTCCTTTCGATCTTTTACTTGACCTAGCGGAATCACCAGATGAGTAGTTCTATGCCCAACAAGGTCGGAGCTCAAATCAAAGAAGGTAGCGATCTCTATTACGCGACTCTCTACCTGAACAAAGAAATACGCAATCAGGCATGCTTAATTGAGATGCTTCGGAGAGAAGTTTGTCACATCCCAGAGTCCTGTAGCGAACCTGACATTGCCCGTGCCAAGTTAGCCTGGTGGATGGAGGAATTTAAACGCACCAAGGAATGCCTGAGTCGACACCCACTAACCAAAGCTTTAACCTTAAATGAACTGTCTAGAGCTCATCTAATGGACGTTCTGCTAGCCTTGACCGCAGGCACCTTTGAAGACGTGACTGCGAAGACCTTTTTTGACCGAGCCGCAGTAACAAAGCATTTGCGCCATCTAAATGCGGACTTGGTGAGCCTGATGGCTCAATTATTTGAAATATACTCTAGTGATGAAATAGACTTGATATTAAACCTAGCGTGCGCTGTCGAGCGCTCAAACGCGATACTTGGCCTTAGAGATCATCGGAATTCGCCAACTTTATATTTTTGTGAGCCTGATATGGCAGCCTGCGGGTTAACTCCGCAAAGTATTCGTAGCAGCCGATCGTCTTCAGAACTTGAGCGATTCCTCGAGGGTCAGATTACTATAGTGAAAAGTGACTTGATTTCCACATTATCTCAACTCAGCCGAAATCTGAGAAAACGCGGCAAGTTTTTCACCACACAGGCAGAAATAAACCTGCAAGTATTAGATTTAGCATTAAAAAAAAATTGTCACGTATTGGAGAACAGGATGGAGCTCCTCCCTATACGGAAGCTCTGGTTGGCTTGGAAATTAAAAAATTGGGGTTAAAACATCACTTTTTACAGCCATGACAAAGATCAAATGCGAAGGTACAATTAGCACATGCCATTTAAGGAAAAACCAGGGGGCTGCGACTATGGACGATAAGAAAAATTCTCAAGAGACTACTGGCAAAGAAGACAAAAAGCAGTTACTAGGTAAAACCCTTCCGGCCGAAACCGGAGGCCCAAAAGGTTTAGAGCCGACTCGCTACGGTGATTGGGAAAAAAATGGTCGCTGTATAGACTTCTAATGACATTAAAATAATGTCAAAACTGTAAAGTAATTTCTAGGAAGGTTAACCACATATGGACAAAACCCCACTATCGCCGCATCTGCAAGTCTACAGACCTCAATTGACCTCGGTGCTATCAATTTCACACAGGGCTACTGGCGTGGTACTCAGTGTGGCCGGAACAGCAATTATACTTTATTGGCTTATAGCTATCGCGCTCGGAGCTGATACTTATTCTGAAGCCAAGGAGATCTTAGGGTCTCTGCCTGCAAAAATCGTTCTGTTTGGCTGGACGGGTGCCTTCTACTACCATCTATTAAATGGTGTCCGACACTTGCTTTGGGACACAGGTTGGGGGCTCGATCTGCCAACTGCTTACAAAACAGGTTATGGCGTACTCATATTTTCAATTTTGCTGAGCATTTCCACATGGGCATATGTACTCCAAAAGGTTGTGTCATGAGCATTAGTTTCCTAAGTAAGCCCAAAGCTGCAAACACAGGCACGAATCACTGGTGGTGGCAAAGAGCCACCGCTATATGCCTGATCCCTCTATCTATCTGGTTTGTGGTGTCAGTTTTAGGGCACATTAACGACGACCATGCTGCCGCCTCAAATTGGATAAAAAGCATTCCAGTAACCATATTGCTATTATCTTTCATGGTTACAGTCTTCTATCACGCCAAATTAGGCCTGCAAGTGATCGCTGAAGACTACGTTCATGACGCTTCTACATTGAAAACTATTTTGTTTTTCATAAACGCAAGTATGATCCTTGGAGGATTGGCAAGCGTTTCAGCTATTGTAGTTATTTCGTTCATAATCCCTTAAAGAGAAAAATTATGCCTTCCGAATATCAATTTATAGAACACCAACACGACGTTATTGTTATAGGAGCCGGAGGAGCCGGACTACGCGCAACTTTTGGCATGGCTGAAAAAGGTCTGTCGACAGCGTGTATCACAAAAGTTTTTCCTACAAGAAGTCATACTGTTGCCGCACAAGGCGGCATGAGCGCAGCCTTGGGGAATATGGGAGAGGACGATTGGCGTTGGCACATGTATGACACTATCAAAGGGTCGGACTGGCTAGGTGACCAAGACGCGATAGAGTATATGTGTAAAGAAGCTATACCTGCCGTAATTGAGCTTGAACACTATGGTGTTCCGTTTTCTCGAACCGAATCTGGAGAGATTTACCAGAGACCTTTTGGCGGAATGACAACCAACTATGGTGAAGGTACTGCGCAACGAACTTGCGCGGCGGCTGATAGGACTGGCCATGCCATTTTACATACTCTTTATCAACAATCCCTCAAGCACAATGCTGAATTTCTTATAGAATATTTCGCAGTCGACCTCGTTATGGACAAAGATGGAGTCTGTCGAGGGGTAATAGCGTGGAATTTAGAAGATGGCACCATGCATCTATTCCGTGCCCATTCAGTCATCATTGCGACTGGAGGCTATGGCAGATCGTATTTTTCATGCACCTCTGCCCATACCTGCACTGGAGACGGCAATGGCATGATCTTAAGGGCTGGACTGCCACTTCAGGACATGGAATTTACTCAATTTCATCCAACTGGGATTTATGGTGCGGGTTGCCTCATTACAGAGGGCGTCCGAGGAGAAGGTGGTTATCTCACGAATGCAAATGGTGAGCGATTCATGGAACGTTATGCGCCAAATGCAAAAGATCTTGCTTCGCGAGACGTAGTATCTCGCTCAATGACTGTAGAAATAACTGAAGGGAGAGGAGTTGGTGCAGAAGGCGACCACATATTTCTGCATCTTGAACACCTAGGAGCCGATGTTATCAATGAACGACTTCCGGGCATAGCAGAGTCAGCTGAAATTTTCGCTGGCGTCGATGTTACAAAAGAACCAATCCCCGTCCTACCGACGGTCCACTACAACATGGGAGGGATTCCTACGAATATCCATGGTGAAGTAGTGACCACCAAGGACGGCAATCCTGATAGTGTGGTGCCAGGTCTAATGTCTATCGGAGAAGCAGCCTGTGTATCTGTGCACGGGGCAAATCGCTTAGGTTCAAACTCATTACTTGACTTAGTAGTGTTTGGTAGAGCTGCCGCTCAACACTGTGCGGCAACTATAAAACCCGGAGAAAAACATGCCCCTCTTGATAACGAGTCTACAGACCGCGTCCTATCTCATTTCGATGCCATGAGATATGCCGATGGCTCTGAGCCAGTGGCGAAAATTCGTCTTGAAATGCAGAAAACAATGCAGAAGCACGCTGCAGTATTCAGGACTGGTGAACTAATGAACGAAGGGATTGAAAAGCTCGAGGAGATATGGGAGTCATTCAAACACGTCAAAGTCACCGATAGGTCACTGATTTGGAATACTGATCTTGTAGAAACGTTAGAGCTCGAAAATTTACTAGGTAGCGCGATGACAAGCATTAAAGCAGCAGCCAATCGTGAAGAGAGCAGAGGAGCCCATGCTAGAGAGGATTTCCCTGACCGTGACGATGAAAACTGGATGAAGCATACGCTTACTTGGTTGGATACAGAAGGCAAAGTAAAATTCGACTACAGGCCAGTCCACATGTACACATTAACGGATGATGTAGAAGTTGTCCCACCCAAAAAACGGGTTTATTAGATTTAATAACGGTTGATCAATCATGGCTAAATTTAGACTTCCAAAAAACTCAAGAATTGCTAAAGGAAAGACAATCGATGTGTCTGCCGGCACGAAGAATGCCAAGACATTTAAAGTTTACCGATGGGACCCAGATAGTGGGGAGAACCCTCGAACTGACTTGTATACGATCGATTTAGATAAATGCGGACCGATGGTGCTCGATGCAATAATTTATATTAAAAATGAAATAGATCCTTCACTTACTTTCCGGCGATCTTGTAGAGAAGGAATATGTGGATCGTGTGCAATGAATATTGATGGGACAAACACGTTAGCCTGCACAAAATCGATAAAGTCCGTGAAAAAGGACATTAGCATTTACCCTTTGCCTCATATGCAAGTCCGCAAAGACCTGGTGCCAGACCTTAATAATTTCTATAAGCAATATGCCTCTGTAAAACCTTGGCTGCAATCTAAAGCCAAAGCCCCAGCCAAGAAAGAGCGGCTACAGAGCAAGCAAGAAAGAGAAAAGATCGATGGTCTTTATGAATGTATACTTTGCGCATGTTGCTCAACCAGCTGCCCTAGCTACTGGTGGAACAGCGACAAATACCTCGGGCCAGCAACATTATTACAATCATATCGGTGGTTGGTAGACAGCAGAGATGACGCGACGGATGAGCGGCTAGATGAGTTAGAAGGTCCTTTCAAGCTATTTAGATGTCATACCATAATGAATTGCACAAATACTTGTCCTAAAGGGTTAAATCCGGCAAAAGCTATTTCAGAAATCAAAAAGATGATGGTGGCTCGAGGAAACTGAAATAGTGGAGCCCTCCCCGATCAATAAACTAAGGTGGCGCTGCAGAAGAGGAATGCGTGAATTGGATGTGATGCTGGTCGACTTTCTAGAACGGGAAGACACTACATCTTCCGATGAGAGTATCAACACATTTGAATTATTTCTGGACTCTACGGATATGGACTTGTACAGTTGGCTCACAAGAAGGTCAGTCCCTCAGGATGATCGATTTAGAAAAATAGTTGAAAACATATTATTCAAACCATGAGCGAAAAACATCCAACAAACCAGGCATCCGAGCGTTCTGTTCTCAAAGAACTCGAGCTCAGCGCTGAGCTTCCTTGCAAAATAAAACCGCAGAATTATTCAATCATAAAAGTCTCTGGATCAGATGCCCCGGTGTTTCTACAAGGACAACTGACTGGCGATTGCAACTCTATTGAGCCAGAACACTCGCTTTTGATGGCTTGGTGTGCACCTAACGGACGAGTGCAAAACCTTATGCATGTTATAAGAAGCGGCGATTTGTTTTTTCTCCTCATACCTAAAGAGCAGATGCTCGGGATGGTCAAAAAGCTGAAAATGTTTGTACTCAGATCTGACGTTGAAGTCGCAGACTTGTCTACTGATTATGAATTGTTTCTAACAATTAACTCTAATCAATCTGACACCTCTTTCGCAACCATAGGAAGACAAGATAGTCGATGCTGGTGGATAGTTCCAAACGGGAAAGCCACAGAGGTTTGGACTGGAATAGCAGCACAGCAAGTCAACGAGGACGTCATCGAGTTTCACTCAATAGTGAATGGCATACCCTATCTGACAGAAGAATTAACTGATACATTTCTACCTCAGGAGATTGGTTTAGAAAAGTTAAAAGGCCTTAGTTTCAGCAAAGGCTGCTACCCTGGGCAAGAAATTATCGCTCGTGTAAAATACCGAGGAAAAGTTAAGCGAGAACTCGTCAAAATTCATGTTGTTGGCACGATGGAAATTCCTTCAGCTGCCCGCTTATTTGGCAAATCTGACACGTCTGTAGGTCTTGTCTTAAGATCAGTCACAACCGGTAAAGGAACTCATCAACTTCTAGCGGTTCTAAACTGCGGGATCGACCAAGTTGTTCTACCAAGTATGCCTGACGCGGTGTTAGAGATGGCACCTCTACATATTTAAAATTGAAAGTACACGAGCGACCCAAGGTCACGAAAAGTATCCGCATTAGTTCATTTCAACCCGCCGCAATTCTAAAAAATCCACACCTGCAAACAATTTGGGCTGCGAAAGTACGTCGAACTGCACAACTTGATACTTATAGTGAGCAGATAGAGCTTCCTGACGGTGATTTTTTAGATCTAGAATGGTCGCCGAAAAACCGCAATGGACCGATACTTTTACTCCATGGTCTCGAGGGTGGCATCGGCTCAAACTACGTCCAAGGCATAATGAAAGCTCTCGATCAGGAAGGCTATCAATCTGTCTTATTACAATTTCGTGGATGTTCCGGAAAGCCGAATAGGTTGTCGAGAAGTTACCATGCAGGAGAAACTGGAGATCTTTCTTACATAGCCACTTTGTTGCGCGAACGTTTAAAGAAAAATCTGACAGCTATTGTCGGATTCTCTTTAGGCGCTAACGTTATGCTGAAGTGGCTAGGAGAGTCGAACAGAGATCACATCATCAATACTGCTATTGCTGTGTCGCCTCCTTTTGATTTATCTGCAAGTGCCGATTTCCTGAGTGCCGGCTTCTCAAAAATCTATCAACATAGTCTAGTCGCCGCTATGAAAAAAAAATATCAGGGAAAATTCTTAGGTCAACCCGGCTCTCTATCCGATAAATGTTTAAATAAATTGACTTCTTTTAGAGACTTCGACAACTTAGTCACCGCTCCTTTACATGGTTTCAAAGGGGTAGAAGAATACTATACGCAATCTAGCTGCCGTCAGTACTTGAAAGACAACCTGACTTCTACTCTGATACTCCATTCAAAAGATGATCCTTTCCTACCAATTTCAGCTATTCCAAAAGCACCTGAGCTCGGACCAAAGACGACTATGGAACTATCTGAAAACGGTGGACATATTGGCTTTATATCGCGGGGCAAAAATGGGAACTTGGCTTACTGGCTAGAATCCAGGATACTTTCTCATTTAGCCATCTTCAACTAAAGCTACATTTTAAAAAAACACGACCATGCCTTTACGAATTCTTTTCAAAAAATATGCAGCAGTTACAATTGCTGTTTCCTGTGTTGCTTTACTTTTATTCGGCTACTATCTGGAATTTTATCAGCAGCTCAATCCATGCCCTTTATGTGTTTTTCAAAGATTATGCTACGCAATTATTTGCCTAATATATATATTCTATATATTAGGCAACACCTCTCCGCTAGCAAAACAGCTACTTTCAATAGCGTCGTTTAGTTTTGCCGGAATTGGGTGTGCTCTTGCTGGCCGTCAGGTGTTGCTACAGCACCTTCCCGAGGATAAAGTCCCAGAATGCGGGCCAGGCTTAGAGTACCTTTTAGAAGTGTACCCTTTGTTTGATGTCTTAAAAACAGTACTCAAGGGCTCTGGAGATTGCGCGGAAACACAGTGGGTTTTCCTAAACGTCTCTATTGCAGAGTGGTCCCTTTTATCATTTTCATTGATTGCTATATGCCACTTACTTCTCCTAATTCAAGAAAAAAAAGACTCCAAGTATGAAAGGCTATGAGCGGGGGAAATTCGGTGGAACTTGCCCACCCATACCTCTCATTAAATTTTTCATCCCGCCTTTTTTGGACATTTTCTTCATCATCTTCTGCATTTGATCGAATTGTTTCAGAAGTCTATTAACGTCAGGGATTAACGTCCCCGATCCGGCGGCAATCCGCTTTTTTCTTGAACCTTTGATAAGCGCTGGAAACTGCCTCTCTTTCACAGTCATCGAATCAATAATTGCCCCAAGTTTAACCATTGCTCCATCATTCACTTGATCTTGAACTGGATTATTAACGTTCCCCATACCAGGCAACTTCCCTAACAGTGCTTTTACACCTCCCATTTTACTCATTTGATCAAGTTGGTCGCGAAAATCCTGCAAGTCAAACCCAGACCCTGATTTGATTTTTTTAGCGACTACAGCAGCTTTCTCTATATCGACTTTTTCTTCAGCTTCCTCAATTAGAGACAACACGTCGCCCATACCAAGAATACGAGACGCGATCCTATCAGGGTGAAAACTTTCAAGGCCGTCCATTTTTTCTCCGGAGCCAAGGAATTTAATGGGTTTTCCAGTGACCTTCCTCACCGATAAAGCCGCTCCTCCGCGAGAATCTCCGTCCGTTTTTGTAAGGATAATCCCCGTTAACGGTAAAGCGTCATTAAAGGATTTAGCGGTCATTACCGCGTCCTGTCCCATCATACTATCGACAATAAATAATGTTTCATGCGGAGATAAAGCTTCATGCAATCCCGATATTTCCTTCATCATCGCTGCATCAACAGTAAGACGACCTGCAGTATCAACAATTAGTACATCATCATGCGCCCGTCGCGATGCTTCGTAAGCCCTGCGTGCGATATCAATCGGGAGATCTGCGTTAGTAGAAGGATAGTAGTTCGCTGCAACCTGAGACGATAAAACACGCAGCTGTTCTATTGCTGCGGGCCTGTAGGTATCACAACTAACTACACCTACCTGCTTTTTTTTCTTATCTATCAACCATTTAGAAAGTTTTGCTACAGTTGTTGTCTTGCCTGCTCCTTGAAGACCGACCACAAGGATGACGACAGGGGCTTGTGCAGACAAATCAAGCCCACTGCTCTCCTCCCCCATAAGCTCCGTAAGTTGATCACGGACAATCTTAATCAATGCCTGACCAGGAGTTAAAGAAGCGGTCACTGCAGTACCTTCAGCGGTTACAGACAGCTTGTCTATAAACTCTTTCACTACATCCAAGCCAACATCTGCTTCTAACAACGCTATGCGAACGTCTCTTAAAGAATCAGCAATATTTTCGGGTGTTAACCTCCCTCTTCCTTGTAAATTGCGCACGATGGCCGAAAAACGGCCAGTTAACGATTCAAATCCCATGGTTTTTATGCCCTAATCAATAGTCTTAATAATCGAGTAATTAGATACTTCATTAAACAGCGTAATTATGTCATTATCTCAGATCAAATGACTCAACGACATATCTTATGCTAACTAATATGATAACCCTCATCACGGTGATGTTGTATCTTGCTACGCTTTACAAATTCCTAGTGTCTAAGAGTTTAAATTCGACGTGGTCAGTAAATAATTCCGCTTTCATCCTACTCTGCCTTGCGCTCGTCGCTCATGGTGTATGTCTCTTTCTAGGGATGTTTGATGGAGCCGGAACAAACCTAGGAATCTTCAACATAGCATCTCTTGTTGGGTGGATAATCGTGTTGCTCGCATCTTTGATTATGTTCATTAAACCAATTGCCAATCTGACTATAATTTTACTACCAGTGTCTGGTGTCATGCTCGTACTACCATCATTTTTAGGAGATCAGAACTTCATTCCTCGTTCTGGTGACATGGCACTTCACATTGGCATATCGCTGGTCGCATATAGTTTACTAGCCATAGCGGCCTTGCAGGCTCTATACCTCTGGACTGCTCGCCGACGAATAAAAGCACACAGGTCAATTTTAACTTTTTTCCCTCCGCTACCAGAAATGGAAAAAACATTATTTCAAATTACAAGCGTAGCTTTTGTATTGCTCAGCATCGGGCTTGCTGTTGGCGCAGCACATGTAGAAAACATAGTAGAACAACACCTGGCTCACAAAATATTTTTCTCAATCCTTGCATGGGTTATTTTCGCTATTTTGTTAGTTGGACGATATTTAAAAAACTGGCAGGGGGATCGAGCAATCACTTATGTGGTTTCAGGCTTCAGTGTATTAGCTATAGGTTTTTTTGGTTCTAAGTTTGTCTTAGAGCTTATTATTTAATCCTCGTCACATAATGATTGAATTATCTACCTTAACACTTACTATAATTTTGGCATGTCTCATCGTCGCTTCGGCGTACTTCTCAAGCTCGGAGACCGCTATGATGTCTCTAAATCGGTACCGGCTAAAGCACCTTTCTGATAGAAAATATAAAGGGGCCCAAAGAGTTCAAAATCTGCTAGCCAGACCCGATAGGCTAATTGGGCTAATCCTACTAGGCAACAATTTTGTAAATATACTCGCGGCTATGATAGTAACGATCCTTGCCGAAAGATATCTAGGGATGCGTGGGCTTCTAATCTCGTCGTTAATGCTAACAGCTGTTATTCTTGTGTTCGCCGAGGTCATACCAAAAACAGTAGCTGCGATTTACCCTGAACGTGTTGCCTTTCCGTCTTCTGTGCTACTTAGAATATTAATGTTTATCTTCTATCCTTTAGTTTGGGTCCTGAATAAGATCTCAAATGGAATCCTTGCGATCTTTGGACTAACAAATATAAAGCGCTCAGAAGATCCCTTAAGCCGAGAAGAACTCAGAACAATTGTGAAAGAGACTGGGGGTGTGATACCTCATCGACATAGACAAATGCTATTTGGGATCTTGGATCTTGAAAATGCGACTGTTGAAGACATAATGATACCTAGAACTGAAATGCATGGTATTAATTTAGAAGATGAGTGGTCAGATATCAGAGAGCAAATTATGAATAGTCGGCACACATATCTCCCTTGCTATTCAGGTTCCCTGGCTGAAATAAACGGAATCCTTCATGTTCGCAAGACTACTAAATACTTAGGTTCAGGAAATTTCACCTTAGAACAACTAACTAGTGTATTGGCTCCGCCATACTTTATTCCAAATCAAACCGATCTTTATTCTCAACTATTACATTTTCAAACAGAAAAAGAGCACATTGCTTTCGTAGTAGATGAATACGGAGACATAGAAGGTTTAGTTACGCTGGACGACATCCTGGAAGAAATAATCGGAGAATTCACCACAGATCCTCAGAAACACGAAAAAGATGTTATCCCTTTGGGTAACGGAATGTTTATGGTTGATGGTAGCGCGAACATCAGGGAAATAAATAGGGCATATCATTTCGAGTTACCAGAAGATGGACCGAAGACGCTTAACGGCTTCATCCTAGAAACGCTGGAAGACATTCCAACCACAGGCACTGCTTTTCGAACTGGCCCAATAACTATAGAGATATTACAAACTCGTGAAAGATCAGTCAAAAGTGCTCGATTAACACTAAAGAAAGGAAAAACTGTAACTTAGGTTGCGCCGAAACTTAAAAAACCAAGAAAGTGTTATTCCCTCATTGTTCAGTTCCTGAAATCACTTTCAAGGCATCTTCAAGCCGGGAAACTGCCTTCACTTTCATCCCTTTAGGTAGGAGCTTAGGCACGTTCCCAATAGGAACTACGGCAAACTTAAATCCGTGTTTGGCTGCTTCTTTCAAGCGTTCAGCACCCCCGCTAACTGGTCGAATCTCCCCAGCCAAGCCAATTTCCCCAAAAGTAATCATATCGTTAGGAAGCGCTTTATCTCTAAGACTAGACATCACTGCCATAGCAATTGCAAGGTCAGCTCCAGTTTCCCCTACACGAATACCTCCTACTATATTAGCAAAAACATCACTAGAGCCTGTCGAGATCCCACAATGCCTATTCAGAACAGCTAACAGCATACTGAGTCTATTTTGATCCAAGCCAACCGTAACTCTACGTGGATTCATCACCTGACTTTCATTTAGCAGTGCTTGTACCTCAACCAACATCGGTCTTGTACCCTCTCGTGTGACCATTATCACACTTCCCGGAACTGGCTTTTCATGACGTGACAATAATATAGCACTAGGATTAGCTACTTCACGAAGACCTTGGTCGGTCATTGCAAAAACTCCAAGCTCGTTTACTGCGCCAAAGCGGTTTTTAATCGCTCGTATCATTCTGTAGAGTCCGTCTGGATCACCTTCAAAATATAATGTAACGTCGACCATATGTTCTAAAACGCGAGGACCAGCAATAGCTCCGTCCTTTGTTACATGACCAACTAGGTATATTGCTATTCCGGTGCTTTTCGCGAACCCCACTAACCGACTAGCGCATTCTCTCACCTGGCCAACACTGCCTGGAGTGGATTGCAAATCCTCCGTGTACATTGTTTGTATTGAGTCAACAACCAAAATCGAAGGCTTATTCTTGGTAGCTTCTCCTATGACAATATCAACATTTGTCTCAGTCAAGACATTCAATTGAGACAACGGCAAACCAAGCCTACGTGCTCTTATAGCTAGTTGGGAAGCAGACTCCTCTCCACTCACATACACAGAATTAAAATTTCCACCCTCCGCTGTCGCAACCATGCTCTGCAGCAATAACGTAGTTTTCCCGATACCTGGGTCACCTCCCAGCAACACAACAGAACCAGGAACAAGGCCTCCACCTAAAACTCTGTCTAATTCAGACAGTCCTGTTTTTAATCTGGCTTGAGACTCTATGTCTACAGCTGTTAAGGCAACAATACTGGATTTTGTTAGGTCATTTGATTTAAATCGACGGCGAACATCTTTACTCTCAAGGTTTTCTACAACAGTGTTCCATTCATCGCACTCATCGCAGTGCCCTGTCCATTTAGTATAGACCGCACTGCATGCTTGGCAGGTAAATGAGGTTTTCTGTTTTATAATCCTACTTCCTCATAACGGGCGCGCATTCGTGCCCGACATAACAATTCATACGGAATAGTACCTGATGCCTTTGCGACCTCTTCTATCGGGAGTTCTCCTCCCCACAAAGTAACCTCATCTCCAAACTTAGCCTCAGCTGAATCTGGCAACTGAACAGTCATCATATCCATCGAGCATTCACCAATAACTTGCGTCTTGACGTTGTTAACAAGCACAGGAGTTCCCGTATTAGCGCTTCTAGGGTAACCATCCCCATAGCCATACGCGACCACTCCTACTTTCATATCATAAGGACAAACATAGCTACCACCATATCCGACCGTTCTACCGGCTTTAACATCACGGACACTAATTAGCCTTGATTTAAGGGTCATTACCGGAAGTAAACCCAGTGATCGAGCAGTTTCCCCATGTAACGGCGAGACGCCATATAGCATTAAACCGGGTCTTACCCAGTGCCGCTGAGTATTCACGCATGTTAACAATGCAGATGAATTAGCAAGACTTTGCTCTTCTGGAAAGCCGGAGATCGCCGTATCAAAAGTAGTCAACTGGCTTCCAACAGTTGCATCTCCTCTTACTTGCGCATTGGCAAAGTGCGTCATAAAGATAATTGAGCTAGAGGTGCTACTCAACCTTTGATAAGCCTGAGCGACAGCGTCCGCATCAAAACCCAAGCGGTTCATTCCAGTATTGATTTTTATCCATACGGGCAGAGTAGCTCCGGCATGTTCCAGCATACTTATCTGCTCAAACGAATGGATAACAACATCCAAATCTAGTCTATCAATAATCGCTATTTCGTCGAACTCAAAGGGACCTTCCAACAAAACGATCCGGTGTCGACACCCCGCTTCTCGAAGGGTAACAGCCTCATCTAAAGAAGCTACCGCAAAGGCATCGGCCTCGTTAAAGATTCTGGCCATACGTAAAAGCCCATGCCCATAGGCATCAGCTTTTATCACTGCAAGTATCTTAGATTGCGGGCAGTGGAGACGGGTCGCCTCCAAATTCTTTTTTGCAGCATGGCCATCAATGATCACCTTGGCCGGTCTAGTCACTCATTCGCCTCGTACCCACCGTGTGCTAAATTTTCAAAAAGTGTGTATTGACCTAGGAAACGAAGTTTACGCATTCCAATTGGTCCATTACGCTGCTTGCTTATAATAATTTCAGCAAGACCTTTATCCACGCTTTCATCATCGTAGACTTCATCTCGATAAATAAACATAATTACATCCGCATCCTGCTCAATTGCACCAGACTCACGTAAATCTGACATCACAGGCCGTTTGTCGGTTCTTTGCTCAAGACTTCTATTTAATTGTGAAAGCGCGACAACAGGTGCCTTGAGCTCCTTAGCCAAAGCCTTTAAAGAGCGTGAGATCTCAGAGATCTCGGTCGCACGATTCTCTTTTGTTCCTGAGACCTGCATTAATTGAAGGTAATCAATAACCACTAATCCGAGCCCTTTTTGCTCTCGCGCTAATCGCCGACAGCGAGCTCTAAGATCACCAGGACTTAACGCAGGAGTATCATCAATAAAAATTTTAGCGTCATTTAACATGGCGCAAGCACTTGCTAGTCTCGGCCAATCATCATCGCCTAGCTTTCCAATTCGCAGCTTACTCTGGTCAATACGACCAAGAGAAGAAAGCATACGGGTAACTAACTGCTCTCCTGGCATCTCCATGCTAAAAACTGCGACCGGAAGCGCATCTTTAAGAGCCGCATGTTGAGCAATATTGAGTGCAAACGCCGTTTTACCCATGGACGGACGACCCGCTATAATAACTAAGTCTGATTTTTGTAACCCCGAAGTCAGAGTATCTAAATCATAGAACCCTGTCGAAACTCCAGTAATAGGGTTATCTTTCTTAAATAGTTCATCTATCCGATCTATCGCCGAACTAATTAGATCGCTAACAGGCTGAAAGCCTTTACGACTTCTGGACTCTCGTTCGGCTATAGAGAATACGAGGCTTTCTGCTGTATCAAGCAACTCATCTGAAGTCCGCCCTTCTGTGCGAAAAGCGCTTTCGGTTATTTTGGCACCTGCAGATATAAGGTCACGAAGGATAGAACGCTGTCGGACGATATCAGCATATGAAGCAATATTAGCGGCACTCGGAGTATTCTCCGCCAGCTGGGCTAAATAACCCATCCCTCCTATGTCATCTAGCTTTTCATTAGAGTCGAGCCATTCCGCAACCGTAACTATATCGTAAGGCTTAGAGCTATTAGCCAGCCCCTGAATAGCATCGTAAATCAAGCCGTGGTCTCGTCTGTAAAAATCCTCAGATCGAATACGCTCGGTCACATTCATAAATGCTTCGTTATCTAAGAACAGTCCTCCTAGCACCGCTTGCTCAGCTTCTACAGAATGAGGAGGTACTTTTAAGAGTGCGGTCTCCGCATCAAACTCAACTAACCGAGAATCTTCACTTTTCATCAGACCTCCGACGAGAACTACCAAGTTTCAATGAGGATTGACACGGTCCCCGCCGGTTAACCAGTGGCGGTTTAGCTCGCCGTTTCACCGGCTTCTTGGGCAATAGTAACCTTTATGTTTCCGCTCACGTCTGTATTTAGATAGACTTCCACTGAGAACTCTCCGAGCTCTCGCAGAGGCCCATCATGCAGTCTAATCTCGCTTTTAGCGACTTCAACCCCGGATGCCACAACCGCAGCCGCGATCTCAGATGCTCCTACAGAGCCAAAAAGTTTACCTTCGGGGCCCGCGTTGGCAGAAATCGATACTTCTACGTTATCTACCTCAATTTTCCGTGCTTCAGCTACCGATAAAGTCTCGGCTTGCGCTAATTCCAAACCAGCGCGCCTTTCTTCAAATTTAGCGACATTATCATCTGTAGCAGGTACCGCTTTTTTACTAGGGATAAGGTAGTTTCGACCGTAACCAGCCTTGACGCTTACAGTATCTCCTAGATTTCCTAACCTATGCATTTTCTCTAATAGAATGACGTCCATACTTTCTCTGTCCCTTTTGATAGAGTTTGCAACCTTAGTTTCCTCTAAAGTAGCCTCTTATTAACTTATCTCGGCATAAACCCATTGTTATTCATGCTGACTGATTCAATACCCCTATGATAACTCTTTTTCAATCCTTAGCGCGACGAAAATCAGCGAAACCATCGGCAACCCCAGTAGTTGCTAGAATTAACCCAGAAAGCTGTGGCAATAATAACACCAACGAGTAAAAAGCTATCATCCACCCTCTAGCCAACCCAATGCTTCGTGCCCGAAAATGCACCACCGAGAGGCCTTGAAAGGCAAACAATAACGTAAAAATTATAAAAATATCCATTACTAGGCCTGATTGCGCCCCTATCAGAGCCTGAGAAACAACTAAAACCCCAATTAGAGCTACTATATAAACAGTGATTCGTGGCATCTTGATTTTTTTAAACTCATCACCAAAGCCCCCAAAGTTGAACAGTTCGGATTGCCACCAACGAGCCAGCAAAATAGTAGCTGAGTAAAAAGCAAACAGCATAGCCACAGATACGTGATGCATTTGATTGGCTATTGATTGGATTGTAGAGTCTTGTATCCCGATCTCTTGATTATCGTATAGCTGCGTCAAGATAGGTGATATCTGAGTGTACCAAAATTGTTGCGTGTCACCGACTATAAAGCGAAACACGCCCGCATATGTTCCAACGATTATAGCTACAACCACAAGTGCACTTGCTTGACTCTCACTCCTTCTCAGCACATACCCCAGGATAAGCGCAGGGAACCACAGGACACCGCACAAATACAAAAAATCTAGCTGCCCATCAACCAACTGGAGGACAACTAAATCTAACAGTACAACTACTAGTGTCGAAAAAGCAATCAACCGGAAGCCAACTCTACCTCCTTCTCTCAGTGTGACAAATGACACACTAGCAGCGCTTATCACACCCAGGATGCTAAGGAAAATGGAGCATATCAGCGTGGCACCGGTGACAGCAATAGCCCACCGAAAATCCCGCATCAACAACCGTGCTACGAATCGCACGACAGACCTCTCTAACCTTTGTGTGCGTCGCAGAAAGGAATCAATGCGAGGTAACGGGCATGTTTGATAGCTGTGGATAACTGCCGTTGGAAATGCACCTTAGTACCCGAAATCCTACTTGGTACAATTTTTCCATTCTCAGTCAATGATCCACGGAGAGTCGCCAGATCTTTGTAGTCAATTGACGTGAACCCTTCGGCTGTGAACTTGCAAAACCTTCGTCTTCTAACAAACTTAGCCATTATTTCTCCACCTCTACGTCGTCTTCTGGAGCAGCTTCTACTGCTGGTGTTTCTGCCGCAGCTTCTACTGCTGGTGTTTCTGCCGCAGCTTCTACTGCTGGTGTCTCTGCCGCAGCTTCTACTGCTGGTGTCTCTGCCGCAGCTTCTACTGCTGGTGTTTCTGGTCGCTTATTCTCGCTTGTGTAGGAATCACTTCGCCTTGCTCTTTGAGTCTCCCTGTCAGACTGCTCTTCCTTCGCCTGGGCTATCGGTGATGGGTCAGTAATAGCATCCTTTCGACTTAGAACTAAATCACGCAGGACAGCATCATTAAACTTAAATAGGGTTTTCAACTCTTCCAGTGATGCCCCGTCACACTCTATGTTCATCAACACGTAGTGTGCTTTATGAATTTTGTTGATAGGGTAAGCAAGTTGTCGTCGGCCCCAGTCTTCTAGTCGGTGAACTTTGCCTCCCTTCTCTTCTACAACGCCTCGGTAACGGGCTGTCATTGCGGGAACTTGTTCACTCTGATCTGGGTGAACGAGAAAAACTACTTCGTAATGTCTCATAACTTCTCCTTACGGTTTTAGCTTCCCGAACATAGGACAGTCGGTGAAGCAAGGATTAAATGTTCTTCATTGAACAGCGCAATGATATGAGAAAGCGCGAACATAAGCAAAACTTGTCTCTAAACAGTGAAGATCTTCCTTTCGAGGGAATTGCCCCACTTCGTGATCTGCATACCATTTGTGTGGTACACAAATTCGATTGTTTTCTTTGGGTATTTAAATAACTTGGGTCGCGGCGTAAGTGCCAATTGTAGTCACAATGATTAAAGCTAACGGCAAAATGGGAAAGAGCTTTTCATTTTGTATCTATCTACGTGTTTCTTACTTAAGACTGTTGTCTTTTTACCTCAAACAGGAAGATCGAAGTTGCCGCAGAAACATTCAGACTACCTAAAGCCCCATGCATAGGTATAGACGCAAGATAATCACATCTTTCTTTGGTAAGGCGCCTTAGGCCACTTCCTTCATTGCCCATGACAATGGCAGTCGGTCCTGAGAAATCGAGACTATAGAGAGGCGCAGCATCGTCCGAGCAAGCGCCCGTAACCCATATACCAGCTTTTTGAACTTTCACAATCGCCGATGACAGGTTCGACACCGGGACAAGTGGAACCGTATCAATTGCACCACTTGCCGCTTTGGCTAAAACACTGCCAAGTCTAGCGCTGTTGTCTTTTGGATAAATAACGCCATCAGCACCAGCTCCATCCGCAATCCGCAAACAAGCACCAAAATTTCTAGGGTCTTGGATGCTGTCTAGAATAAGGATTAGAGCTGTCCCAGTATTTGTCTTGCACCTATCTAGTAGTTCCTCGATTGAAACCGTCGCAGGCAGCCTACGCTTGAGGACAATACCTTGATGATGGTCATCACCGTACATTTTGTCTAAATTACTGGCCGAAGCACTCTGTGCCTTAAGTCCCAGATTAGACAAAAGCGCCCTAATCTCCTCTACCGCCGGGGAGTTAATATCTCGCTTTATCCACACCTCCAGGCAATCCGCGGAGGCTTTGGAAAGAGCGGTTTTTACAGCGTGGAAACCACCAATAAAAATGTTATTTTCTGCCATCTCGACCTTTTCGTGTTTTCTTTTTTCTAGGACTTCTTTTTTTCCGGGGCGCCTCGCCTGCCATAGAGAAGTCGATTTTCCTTTCATCCAAACTAACCCTAGCTACTTTTATTTGCACAGCCTGGCCGATTGAAAAAACCCTCCCACTAGATCGGCCTCGGAGCACGTGTGCAGTGGAGTCAAACACATAGTAATCGCTAGGTAATTCACTGATATGGACAAGTCCTTCGATAAAGGTTTCGCCCACTTCCACAAACATCCCAAAATCCGTAATAGCGCTGACCACACCATCAAAAACGTCACCGACTCTGTCCATCATATACTCACATTTCAACCAGGCAACAACATCCCGACTTGCCGTTTCAGCACGTCTTTCATTCGTCGAGCAATCTGTCGCTAAACTAGCAGTGACACTGAAAGCTGGGCTGTCCGACGGAGTACTCCGTGAAAGGATAGATTTGATTGCACGATGCACCACCAAATCTGGATACCGGCGGATCGGTGATGTGAAGTGTGAATAAGACTTAAGTCCTAATCCAAAATGCCCACTGTTTTCTGTGCTATATACCGCAAGTTGCAAACTCCTCAGTATCATGATCTCAATCATCCGACGATCATCGCGCTCGCGTCCCAAACGTAAAACTTTCGCGAAATCCGCTGACTCAACTGTCGCTGCTCTAGAAAAATCTATCCCTAACGTCCCTAGCAGAGTAGATAAATTGTCCAATTTCTCGTCTGATGGGAGGTCATGAACGCGGAACATACCAGGTGAATTATTACGCAGTAGAAATTCTGCGGCAGCTATATTAGCAGCGACCATGCACTCTTCAATAACCTTATGTGCATCGACTCTCGCTACAGCGTTGATACTTTCTATTTTACGGTATTCATCGAAAATAAATTGAGGCTCTCTGGATTCGATCTCCAGTGCCCCTCTTTTTAAACGTACCTTCTTAAAAGTATCATATAGCTTATATAGTTCATTTAAATTCTCGGCGACCGCGACTGTAATAGAGCCCAATGCTGAAGAGTCTCCATCAACCCATGCTTGTACTTCTTCATAAATGAGTCGAGCGTGTGAACAAATGACTGCTTCGTAGAACTCCGAACGACCAATGCTACCATCAGCAGTAATATGGAGCTCAGCTACCAAAACAGCACGATCAACCGAAGGCATTAATGAGCAGATCCCGTTCGACAGCTCCTCTGGAAGCATTGGGATTACTTGACTAGGGAAATAAACTGACGTTCCTCGCGCAAGGGCCTCTGAATCAAGAGCGCTCCCAGGCCTGACATAGTGTGAAACATCTGCAATCGCCACATATAAAACTTGCTCTCCGTTTACGTGCATAGCACAGACAGCATCATCGAAATCTCGGGCGTCGGCTCCATCAATCGTAACAAATGGAAGCGATCTCAAATCTTTACGCTGCTTAAATTGTCCGGCCTTGAAAGCTTCGGCGATAGCAGAAGCTTCTCCCAAAACGCTCTCGGACCACTTATGAGGGAGATCGTGGTTCCTCAAAGCTATCTGTATTTCCATCCCAGGGGCCATACGATCCCCCAAAAGCTCAACGATGACACCTGAAGCTTTAGAGCTTTTTGAAGGCCCCTGTATTACTTTTAGAACAACAACATCACCATCTTTCAACTTAAACCCGTTTTTATCAGAGATTATTATGCTCTGATTAAGTCTAGGATCATCAGGGATGATAAAAGCTCCACCTTTCTCCTCTGAATAACGGCCGACAATCTCACTATGGGCCCGATCTAACACCTCCACCAAATCACAAGAAGGCTTCCCTGCTCTTGAATTTTTCGCAACTTTAACAAGGACTTTATCGCCGTGAAATACTCGTCGCGCATCTCTAATACCCAAGTAAAAGTCTTTCCCTCCGGCGTCAGGTCGAACAAAAGCATATCCATCTCGATGCGACAATACAGAACCCGAAACAAGATCTGTGTTCTCTCTAATTACATACTTACCGCTATCAGCTTTTGACAACTGTCCATCGCGCAGCATAGCTTCGAGTCTTAGCTTTAGAGCATCAGTCGCACGCCCCCGTCTTACATTCAGCATTTTTGCTAACGCACCGCTGCCCACAGCGGTTCCGGCATCCGTCAACGCTGCACGTATGTCCAATCTGGACGGCAGATCTTCAATAAATTCGTTCTTTTTTCTTGGCTTTTTACTATTGATTGAAAAAATTCCTTAGTGCGCTCAATCAAAATATATTTGACTCGCTAGCATTGAGTAGTTAGATTGCGTCTACTTCATCATGCCGAAGTGGCGGAATTGGTAGACGCGCTGGCTTCAGGTGCCAGTGGGGGCAACCCCGTGGAGGTTCAAGTCCTCTCTTCGGCACCAGATGACTTAATTGAGTATATACCTAACTCTTATCTAGCGCGTAACAATAGAAGCAACTAGCCTACCTGTGAATCCCACAAACCCTGAGCTTGCTCCCAGCCAACTACGGCCCGAGGGCTGCTGTCTTCGTTGATAAACTGCAGAGGACCGAGAAAGGTCATATAAAATTGACTGTCAATGGGAAAGTACGTCTGATCATGGCGGGCACCACAAGACTCATAGCCATAACCTAATTCCAGAGCAGTTGCACCCCCTTCTCCATCGCCCCCTCGGACTTCCATTCTGCCTTTGATCAGTAAGTACTCGCCTGGACCGACATGAATATGGCTATCAAAGGAAGAACCCTTAGGGCAATCAAAGATCGCTGTCCAAGCGCCCATCTCAGGAGAAGTGTGAAGTAATTTCCAGTTGATGCCCCCTTTTGAAAAGGCCTCTGGGAACGGCTGCCACTCTAACTCATTGATTTGAACGTAATCTTGCTCTACTTTAGCTTTCATAGTTTCCCCTCTAAATTAATAGGCTAATAGATAAACAACAAATTAACACTTCCCATGTGAAGATGCGATAAAATTTGTCGCAAGGATAGTTGCTTATGCAGGTCGAATGATACGTCCCAGCTTGGCAAAAGGAATACACCACATGGCTTCTCGAACCCTACTTTGGATCTTACTCACATATGCTTAAAATATTAGCCGTTGAAGATAAAAAACAACTCTCTGAGTTTGTGAAAGTACCCTGGTATATCTACCAATCTGACAAAAACTGGGTACCGCCACTACTTCTAGAACGCAAACAGGCCTTATCACCTAGCCAAGGAATATTTAAGCACCTTATTTGGAAAGGTTGGGTAGCTTACGAAAACCAAACCCCGGTGGGTCGGATCAGCGCCCAAGTAGATCAAGCACATCTCGAGCAATACAATGACCACACAGGATTTTTTGGTAACTTTGAATGTACCGACGATATTAAGGTTGCAACGGAATTATTTCGGGTAGCTGAAAACTGGTTAAAAGAACAAGGAATGAACTCGGCACGCGGGCCTTTTAGCCTCAACATCAACCAAGAAGTGGGCTTGCTTGTTGAAGGTTTCGACACCCCTCCTTACTTCATGATGACTCATGCACCAAAATATTATGGGAAACTCATAGAACAGCTCAGCTACAAGAAATCGATGGATATGTTTGCATTCCTCATAAATCCGAACTTTGAGCCACCGAGTTTTATGACCAAACTGCTAGCTAAGCTAGATGGGAAAGTGAAGTTAAGAGCGATTGATAGGAAAAATGCGAATAGAGATCTTGAGGTGATCAGGGATATTTTCAATGACGCTTGGTCAGAAAATTGGGGCTTTGTTCCTTTTGATAAAGAAGAATTCTTGGCGATCGGCAAAGAGATGCTAATGTTGGTGCCAGCAGACTTCATACAGATAGCCGAAATTGATCGAGAGCCCGTAGCGTTTATTGTCCTTCTACCTAATTTGAATGAAGCGATCGCTGATCTTAATGGTCGGTTATGGCCGACCGGATTGTTTAAATTGATACGAAGACTGAAGTTCGGGTACCCAAGTACTGGTCGTATACCTCTGATGGGCGTGCGTCGCAGGTTTCACAACACTCGGCTCGGGCCTGGGCTCGCTCTTTCGGTAATAGATGCAGTGCGCACCCACGCAGTCAACAAGGGAATCACAAGTGTGGAAATGTCATGGGTTTTAGAAAATAACGAAGGAATGAAAACAATTGTTGATATCCTAGGCGGATACCAATCTAAGCGCTACCGTGTATATGATAAAAAATTAGACGGTAGTTGAAAACTAACTAACTAACTAACTAACTAACTAACTAACTAACTAACTAACTAACTAACTAACAGAATACAAAGGACAGATGAATGCATGCCATTATTCTTGCTGGAGATAGGCCAGGCGGAAGCCCACTAGCCAAATCTAATAATGTCTCAAGTGGTATATTCGTTAAAGTTAATGGTGTCACATGCATCAACCGAGTTTTAACAGCAATCCATAACAGCCGCTTAATAACTACTGCGTCGATTGTTGGGCCATCGAAAGAGAGCTTTTTAGGCGAGTCCTCATTAAGCGATTTAATAGATAATTATGGCTTTGACTGGCTAAGCCCCGACAAAGGTCCTGCAGCTAGCGCAGCCAAGGCTTTAAGGCATGTGAATATCTTGCCCGCTTTACTAACAACGGCTGACCATGCACTACTTACACCTGAGATTATTGATGACTTTTGTAACTCCGCGAAGACTGTTCAGGCCGATCTTGTGGTCGGCCTAGCGCTTCATACAGACGTCATAAAAGCATTCCCTCAGACCAAACGCACCCTGTTACGATTTGCAGACGGAATATACTGTGGATGTAATTTATTTTTACTTAACACTACAGAAAGTCAGTCTGTTTTAAGCTTCTGGAAAGCGCTCGAAGCCGATCGAAAAAAACCATGGCGGATAGTCATGAAACTCGGTCCTAAACTGTTACTGAAATATCTTTTTAGGCTGCTGACAATTGACGAACTATTTGAAAAACTTTCGAGTTGCTCAGGAGCTCGGGTCAGGTACGTATCAGTTTCAAATCCCATCGCCGCTATCGATGTTGACTCTGAAGGCGACCTAAAGTTAGCTAATGAGATCTGCCGAAATGATTGAACAGGAAAAACAGCAAAGCCTAAAGCGCCGAATCACACATATGCTCGGGAAGAAATTTCTTAGGGTAATTGCGAAATTACAGTCAAGACACTCTCTTTTGCCCAATGACCCCATCCTTCCAAACAGTTGCTTTACCTGGGTGCCCATGATGGAGAAATCTTATCCTGACATCCGCGAAGAATTCGAAAAGGTGTGGCTGCACCCCGAAAGTATTCCTGCCTTTCATCAGCTCTCGCCCGATCAGTCTAGGATATCTAAAGCTGACAACTGGAAAACGTACCCTTTTTTTGTTTTCGGGCGCCCAATTACGCAAAACTGTATTCAATGTCCAAAAACTTCTGCTCTTTTAAAAAAAATACCTGGTATACAAAATGCTTGGTTTTCAATTCTTGCTCCTAACTATCGTATCCCCCCTCATCGGGGACCGACTAAGGCTCTGGTAAGATGTCACTTAGGTATAAAGGTGCCTAAAGATAATGCAAGTTGCTGGTTACGTGTCGACAAATTAATTTACAACTGGTCCGAAGGTGAATGCGTCCTCTTCGACGACACCTATGAGCACGAAGTTCATAACGACACAGCAGAATATCGAGCTGTCTTGTTTGTCGATGTAGACAGGCCCATGGATAATTTTGGCAAGCTTTTAAATAAAGGAATACTCCGTTTGATGAAGGCCACACATTATGTAAAAGAGCCTATGAAAAATATTTTGATATGGAACAGCAATCTACGATCAAAAAAACCAAATGCTTAAGATGAGTCTTTTTTACATCAAAACTAGATTGTAGTAGATCGAATAAAGCAGCTATTCGTGTTAAGGTGCGCAGCAATTTCAAACAGCCACCAAATTTCTCTGAGGAAAAACGATGAAAGCTATCATCCTAAGCGCAGGGCAAGGGAAACGACTCTTACCGTTAACAAAAAAAACACCTAAAGCCGCTCTTAGAGTGGGCAGCACTTCAGTTCTAGAGTGGCAACTCCGAGAACTAGCGAAATGTCAGATACACGAAGTTGTAGTAATCACTGGCTTTGGAGCAGATCAAATAGACCACATAATCGACAACCAAAAGGATATATCGGCACGTACTCTATACAATCCATTCTATTCTCAATCAGATAACTTAGGGACTTGTTGGATCGCTAGACATGAGATGACGGCTCCTTTCATGATCATCAATGGAGACACGCTATTTGAATCAGCCATAGTAGAGAAACTTTTAGCAGCCAACCCCGAAAATCCTATTAACTTAGTGACTGACTGCAAAGATCTATATGACGACGATGATATGAAAGTTATTTTAGAGACCGGTATAGTAAAAAACGTTTCTAAGACACTTGATCGAGCGCGAGTAGATGGGGAATCAATCGGGATGATGTCCTTCAATCATGAGGGAGCATCGCTATTTGTAAGCGAGCTCAACTCGATGATGCGATCTGGTTCCGGACTATCTCAATGGTACCTCTCAGCAATAGATTCCATTGCACAGTCACTTAAGGTGTTTGCTTGCCCCATAGAGGGCTCTGAATGGTGTGAAATAGATTCAGTCGGTGATTTAGAGACAGCTGAAAAAACTGTCTCTGGCTGGCTGTAACTTTCTACCGCATAATTCGACGAACTTTAACTCTCGAATTATTTCCGGCCTCCCATGTCCCAGTTTCCAAATCATAATGAATAGCATTACTAGAAATCAATTGGGCATCAGCCGAAATCTCTGCGTCACCCTGCATATCCACTGTTTTCTTGACCACATCATAAGTTAATAGAGATCCCGTGCCTAAAAACGGGGCTTTATCTTCAAAATTGTACCTGATGCTCGCGGGGCTACCAGCAACTTCAAGAACATCAGCATCTGTTAAAGGACCACTTATTAGGCCTGTCGATGCTTTTATTTCCCATTGTTCTTCTTTTATAGACAAGCCTCCACTAATAAAAAATCCACCTTCTAAGTTACTTTGGACCGCTTTTTCAGCGACTACTAGCACAGGGTAATAAGCTGCTAAGCTCTGCATATAAGACAAAAGAAGCAAACTAAAAATCTGTAAAAATAGAATCATACGAAAGTACATGTTGCGAAACAGTATAGTCGAAGCCATCATATGCAAAGGGAACTAGCCAAGCAACCAGCAGCTAGCATACATATGGACCTCCAGTGATTATAAATCGTTACATATACCGAGAAATAAACTCAAACTTAATTGCAGCGGCGATAACACTCTTTGTCATCTTCTTTTCATATAGCTTCACGCGTTTCATGATCGATGCAGCAAGCGGATTATATAAATTAAACGAAGTACTAACGCTCACATTATATAAATTAATTATTGCTCTAGAGGTGTTGCTCCCGCTTTCTTTATATTTCGCAATTATATTTGGCATTGCAAATCTCGGCGTTCGAAACGAACTAGTTGTCATACGGTGCGCTGGAATGCGTGATGTAGATATCCTCAAGCCCATCATCACTGTTTGCGTAGCCGTTTCACTAATCGCAGGGCTGCTGTCGTGTTTTGCTCGGCCAATGACCTACAATGCCATTTTCCAGTTAAAAGAGGCTGCGCAAGCTTCTGCAGGCTTCGAACGCATAAAACCTGGCCAGTTTTACGACTTTAACGACGGACAGAGAACGGTGTACATCGAGGGGCTAGAAAAAGAAAGTAACCAGATAACTGGGGTATTCATACGCTCGACAAAAGAGGATTATCTGGAAATCGTATCAGCTCCTTCAGGGATGCTTAAACTCTTTGATAACGACGATTCTCATTTATTAGTCTTGCATAACGCGAGCGTATTCCGTCAGAGAACTGATGACAAAGATATTATAGGCGAATTCAATTATCTTGAAATTCGGTTGAAGACGCGTATAGAAAACGAAACGGAATACCGTTCTAAATCAATCCCAACAATCAAACTGTTTAACTCAAATGATTCATTTGACTCCGCTGAATTACAATGGCGCTTCTCAACGCCAGTCACTACTCTCTTACTAGGACTTATCGCATGGTTTTTAACCACTAACACTCCCAGAAAGAGTAGGTTCAGTAAATTACCTTTAGCGTTGGCGATCTACGCTGCCTACTATAATCTTCTTGGCTTATCGCGGTCTTGGGTAGAACAGGACATTCTATCCATCATTTGGTGGGTGCCGATCCTGACATTTACATTAGTCATAACTATAAAAAAGTTTCTGTGGAAGCAATGAAAACATGATTCTAAGCCGCTACATTTTCTCTCAATTTTTCACTAGCGCTTTTTTTGCACTGGTAACCTTGCTTATTTTATTCAGCATTATAAGTCTAGTGGAAACACTAGAGAACGTCGGACAAGGCAGCTTTACTTCCTTGCATGCTTTTTTAGTCATACTATTTGAGACACCAAACAGAATTATTGAACTACTTCCTATAGTCATGCTCTTGGGTACAATCATGGGCTTAGGATCGCTTGCTAATAATCAAGAGATAGCAGCATCACGGTCCGCCGGAGTATCTGTGATCAAGTTCGTGAAAATATTTATTTGCATCACTATCCTAGTATCTCTTGTAGCCATCTTAATACAGACCTACCTTATTCCTGGATCGGAAAAACAAGTGATACGAATTAATAGCCTTGCCATCGAACAGACCAACGTCACGGCGAAGGGTTTCTGGAGCAAGAAAGGTCGGACCATTGTCAGAATAGAGGAAATGCTGTCTGCAAGTACAGCCGCATCTATTGAAGTCTACAATTTATCAGAACAAGATAATCTTGAAAGCATTACCATCGCCACATCTGCAGAGATTAAAGAGAACTCGAAGTGGCTTCTTAAGAAAGCGATCACTAGAGTCGTTAGCACCTCTTTAGGACTCTCTAAGAAAAACGAAGATACACTTACATGGGATAGTTTCCTAGAAGATAGCCAGCTAAAAACGCTAACAAGCCCGCTGTATGCTATCTCCGCCCTAGACTTAATGCGCTATATCCGAGCCAACAGAGAATCCGGCGTGGATACCCGTTCTCATGAGGTAATTTTATGGCAACGACTGATTTTCCCTATAACATTGCTTGCAATGGCACTGATAGGCGTATCTATAATATTAAGTTCCACTACAAACCGTGCAGCGGGATCTCGATTATTAATAGCAATGGGCATAGGAGTATTTCTTTATCTCCTACAGCAGACGACGGGCCATCTATCCACCCTATTGAATATCAGCCCAGTGATTACGGTATGTATCCCACCATTAGTAATGTTGACTGTAGCATTACTTGCAATTAGACGAATATAAAATCTTTATCTTAAGGCAGTGTCTTTCCATACTATCTCGCTCGTCATGATTTCCTCACAACGTGAGTCATGAACAACCTCTAAAGTCGAAACCATCCTCCAATCTGATTGATCTCGAACTACATCAAAGATTCGAAAAGAGCTAGAGGCGTGTCTTAAAGCATTTGATGCAGAGGCGGTGGAAAACACTTTTGTGTAATCATTAATGCAGTATTCTGTATTACGATGAACATGGCCATGAAGCACAAACTCAGCCCTGCCTCGGTCAAGTACCTCCTGCAATGCCTTGCTATTTCTAAGTGCCTTTCGACCCGCACAGCGACCCTCAATTGGCGGGTGATGAATAAGAACACATCTCATGGACCCAGTGGAATCCTGCAATATCTTTTCGAGTTCATTTAATTGTCTCTCATCTACCATACCTCTCGCCGACCAAAACGGTTCAGGTTGAGCAGAGGATAGTCCAATGATCGTGGTGTTGCCCGCACGTATAACTGACGGGAAAGTACTTCTCTTATTCCCGTCAGGCCATAGATACTGAGCCCAGCTTTCACAGGCGTATGCCACAGAGTCTGCCTGATAGAAATCATGGTTACCCGGAACAAGAACAACTTTTGCTATTTTCGAAAGGCTGTCTAGCCATTGTGCGGCCTGATCGATCTCGCTGGCTAAACCAATCTGCACAAGATCACCAGTCACGGCAATGACATCAGGTTCCTTTTTCTCAACATGGTTTGTAAGGCAATCCAAGGTTGCACGCAAATGATGCTGACTCCTTCGGCGCCACGATAAAGCCCCTAAAAACCTCTTTCCGCCTAAAAATCTTCGCGCCATTACTCCGTCAAGACTACTCAAATGAGGGTCACTTAGATGAACGATCCTAGTTCTTTCTTTTGTATTCATTTTTGCTGCGCCGACTTTAACTCTCTATACTGCTGGCAATTATAGTTAACAATCATAAGTAGATAATAACATGCTAAATGCTGCGTTGATCCTTTCTGGTAATAATCAAAATGTGTGGGGCCTCTCAGGAGTCGATAGAATACGAAAGCAGCTAAATGCTCTAGACATCAGTAACATTGCAGAGGAACTCGGAGCAGTCTCAAACGAGGAAGCTCTCGTTATTGATTCTAATTTTCTGTTTGAACAAAAGACATTGAAAAAATTTCTAGCAAGTTCTTCAATGTTTTTACTTTGTCCCCAATCTAAAATATTGGCAGCAGCTAAATGCAGTCACGCAGAACTCGAAAAGACCGCGGTAAAAATCGGCACGAAAAACGCTGAATTCGAAATAGATCAAACAGTAGTCACACCGACTGATCTAGACGGCTTCGACAAAGAGTTAAGGAAAACAAAGCCACCTTTGTTACTGTATCAGGCAGACTTCACTACTCATCAAGTCGAATCTATTCTCTATGGAAACTCATACAAAGGCGTTACAGACTTTGTCACAAAATGGTGGTGGCCTGCTCCCGCGCGCTTACTAGTGAAGAAATGTTCTGCAATCGGAATCACTCCAAACTATGTCACAATACTAGGGGCTATTTTGGTCGTGCTCTCGACATATTTATTCCTCCAAGGCTATTTTCTTTCGGGCTTACTAAGTGGCTGGCTAATGACGCTTCTAGATACTGTTGACGGAAAGCTGGCTCGAGTGACAGAACAGAGTAGTAAAATTGGTCATGTGATGGATCACGGCATGGACATCATTCATCCACCTATCTGGTACTTTTTCTGGGGCTTAGGCTTGTCTGAAACAATGAATTTATGGGGCTTTAACCTAGAGCTTCTCTCTGGCCTTATGATTGGAACATATATCTTGGGTAGAGTCATAGAAGGAGCATTTGAGGGGCTAGGTACCTGCTCAATGTTCGCATGGCGCCCATTTGACGCGTACTTTAGGCTTTTTGTAGCACGGAGAAACCCGTGCTTAATTCTACTGACTATAGGGACTATGGCAGGACAGCCGGGATTGGGTTTTGTTGCAGTGGTAGGGTGGACAGCTTTGTGTACGCTCATCCTAGCGCTGAGGCTTTTGTATGCGGGGAAAGTTCGTTTAGGAACAGGTGTACTTCACTCGTGGCTCGAAGATAAACTCGCGGCATCAACTAGGCATCCGAAAGCATATAGAACTTTTTGTGAAACAAAAAAAGCTTATGAATGAAAACGTATCCAATCTTAATGAAAATTGGCCAGACATTTTTTCTCTAGCTTTGCAGGAAAAATTTCGACCTAATATTTTAGCCATAATACTTTACGGTTCTTGGTTAAGAGGAAAGAGGGACACTCTTCCTGACTTCTACGTTATCTTAGATACCTATAGCTGCTTACCATCAAGATGGGAACGTTTAGGGAATCGAGTGTTGAAACCAAACGTTTATAATTTGTTATTACATGAAGAAGAGAAAAGCTGCATGGCAAAGTATGCGACGATAACACTGAAGCACTTTGTCTCAGGAATTACCAACGACTTCCACCCATATTTGTGGGCTCGCTTTAGCCAACCTACCAAAGTAATCTTTTCAAAGAGTTCAGCTATTTCTTCATCAATAAGTCAGGCCTTCACTAAGGCCAGCGAACGTATGCTCTCAGAGACTATTCCAATGGTCGCATCTGAATCCTCTTTAAATACACTATGGGAGACTAGCCTGGCGCTAACGTACAAAACTGAGTTGAGAAGTGAAAATTCAAAAAAATCCAGAGAACTCGTGGCCCATTACGCTAAACACCTTGAGAAAAAAACCGACTTAATCGGCCCCAAATATGGACTATCTAAGACCGAACGAGGTACATGGGTTTGTCATAGCAGCTGGCCGAAGCGATTTACTGCTGTTGTTAAGTGGAAACTACGAAATTACGTCGGGACATTGTTATCCGTAATGCGGCTCGTCAAAGCTGCTTTCACTTTTAACGAACCGCTCGAATACATTCTTTGGAAAGTTGAACGCCATACCGGTATCAAAAAAGAAGCTAGTCTTCGCCAGAAGCGCCACCCTCTTATTTTCGCCTGGGGCTTATTGTGGGAAATTTATCGAAAAGGTGGCTTCAAATAACAACTGCTCTCAATTCAGCCGACCAACGTTTCGTTCTTTACAGACTTTTTTGAAAGCAGATATTATGGAATCGACTTGAGTTTCTGAATGCGCCGCAGTAACGCTACAGCGAATCAAGCTCCCCCCGTCAGGGGCGGCTGGCGGCAATATAAGATTGGTATATATACCCAAGGATAATAAATCTTGCCAGCATGAGAATGCTTTTTCACGATCTTGAAAAGATACACCGATCACAGGACTGACTGTGGGCCCTATGTCTAGTTCTAGCTCAACAAAAGCCTCATGTAAATGCTTTGCATTGCGCCAGACTTTCTCACGTAAGCCTTGACCTTGCTGAACTTTTTTTAAGGCCTCCCGAGTAGTTGCGATCACTGATGGGGATGGCGATGCTGTAAAGATGTAAGGCCGGCTCGCGTAGCGGACAAGCTTGAGTTGAGGATGCTTACTAACACAAAACCCACCAATGGAGCCTAAGCTTTTACTAAAAGTCCCAACGATAAAGTCCACGTCGTTCATTAGATCATACTCTTCAACAAGACCTCTGCCATTCTCTCCATATAAACCGAGTGAATGAGCTTCGTCGACCAAGAGCATCCCTCCATACTGTGTCTTTACATCGACAAATTCTTTAAGTGGAGCGCAATCCCCGCGAACACTATAAAGACCTTCGACCACGATCAGTGCATCTTTCGCTTTTTCTCCTAATCGACTAAGTCGTTTTGCTAACCCTTCGGGATCATTGTGTTTGAAACGATATATCTTTGCGCCGCTCATCCGGCACCCGTCATATAGGCTAGCATGTCCTTCAGAGTCTAATAATACTGAGTCATCTGTATCCAATAATGCAGTTAGAATGCCCAAATTCGCAGAATAACCAGTAGAAAAAACCATTGCATGAGGAAGGTCAAAGAAAACCGCCAGTTCATCTTCCAATTGTAAATGTTCTTTATAGGTTCCATTAGCCATGCGTGAGCCAGTAGTTCCAGTGCCTGTTTCAGCCAAGGCTGCCTGACCTGCCGCGATACAGTCGGCATCGAAAGTCAAGCCTAAGTAGTTGTTCGTACCTGCCATAATTGTGGTTCGGCCATTTACGATAGCTTCGGATGCAGACACTACTTTGCTTATTACAATCGAAGTCGGATTGACCGGCATCGAAGACAATGTGGATTCAAGAGCCGCAGCTGCATCAAACTTTGAAAATAAACTCATTTAACTCACTCACTACTAATTCTTTCAACAACAGATGCAAGGTCACCAAAAGTGCTGACGTGCGACAATGACTCCTCGTCCACAACCACATCGAAAGCATCTTCAACTTCGCAGAGATACTCAATGACTTGTATTGATTCTAAACCAGCATCACCCAAAAGAGTTGAATCTTTAGATAATACTAATGGCTTCCCCAGGGACCCTTCGAGCAATTTTATGAGCTTCTCAACAACAACATTCTTATCCATATATACCTCATAACTGTTTGTGTAATCCGCATACCTAGTCAGACCAGCTGGCGGACACCTTCAATTAAGTCAATTCTAGGGGTCCAACCAGTCTTTTCTGTGATACGGCTATTATCACAAATCCATTCTTGCTGTGAAAGCTCTCGCACTTTGCCTTCTGTCAACATTGGTGAGTAGTGCAACCGCTCTGCTACCTTACGATTTAACGCCGCTAAAACATTAGCAACCGGTCTTGGTATGGGAAGCCTGAGAGCTATTGAGTTCCCTCGCACTGCCTTAATAATATTAGACCAAGAATAGCCTCCAAGCTGACCGTCATGCAAATCGACACAGCATCGATTCATCTCTTCGTTAGCATCAATAGTACAAATAATTGACCGTGCAAGATCCTCTACATGTAAAAAAGACAACATCTGATTGCTTGGACCTATCAATGGGGCAATACCTATACGGATCAGACGAAAAATTTTGAGCATCTCCGTATCACCCAACCCGTATACGGCAGGAGGTCGCAAGATAGACCATCGTAAGCCTGCAATGCCTTTCAAGACCTGCTCGCCTAGATATTTACTTTGGGCATAATCCGAGACATAAGGTCTCGATGCAGCAAGAGAAGATACCAGTAAAAAGCGAGCGTTAGTGGATCCTACTAGCGACAAAGCACTAGCAAATCTTTTAACTCCAGAGACATTCGCATCAGTAAAGTCTCTGAACTCGGCACCTTTGACAGTACCCGCACAATAGACAACTAAGTCGCAATCGGTAACAGCTTCTCGCACGCTGTCTTCATCATTTAGGTTTCCAAAGACAGGAACGCAGCCCAACATGAGCCCCACTTGCCTTGATGGTTTTTGTCTCACAAACACTTTGACGTCGTGGCCTGCCGACAGCAGATATTTTTGGACGTGTTGTCCAATGAATCCGGTCCCACCAGTTAAAAGTATACGCAGCTTTCCTATTGAGGTATCAGCCGTTTCCACCAGCAACCTGAGTGCCACCATTGAAAATTTCTAGCCTCGCTAGAAAATCTTGCTTGGCTTTAGAGCGCGATAGTTTGCCGGAAGAAGTGCGTGGAAGAGTTCGTGGTGGGACCAAATCAATATGACAAACTATGCCGAAATTCTCAGTCATCAGCGCTGACAATTCAGACACCAGAGTTCTAATCTTAGCCGGGTTCTTTTCCCTAGACTCAACCACCATAACCACTTGATCAGAGCCTTTCTCATCCGAGAATGAAAAAGCGGACACATTACCAAAACGCACCCCTGGAAGTGTCTCAGCGAGATACTCAAGATCATGTGGCCATATGTTTCGGCCATTAACAATAATTACGTCTTTTCTTCGAGCAGTAACTACTATGTTTTCTCCAATCCTGTAACCGATATCCCCTGTATCCAGCCAGCCGTCTGAACTTAGCGACTCTTCGGTTGCAGCAGGATTTTGAAAGTACCCCGTCATTACACTAGGCCCTCTCAAGCAAATCCTTCCACATTGATTGTCGGGAAGATCGCTACCATCGTCGCCTCTTATAGCTAATTCAAAACTCGGAAGGACCTTACCGCAATCTACAAATGTGAGCGCTTTCACAGTGTTTTCATCGACCTTGCTTACAGGTATGACTAGGCCTTCAGATGACATTTTTTCCTTATCAACTTGCATGGACTTAATACCCACGTCTAAGGCTTCGAAGCTTATAGCTAGGGCACACTCTGCCATCCCATAACATGCGACAAACGCCTTCGGATTGAAATGTGCTGCTTTTAGAACATGAGCAAACTGACGCAAAGGTTCCGGATGTATTCTCTCAGCACCAACACATGCTACTCGCCACGAACTGAGATCATATTTATCCTGATCTGTTAGCCTGAGTCTTTTTGCACAAAGCGCGTAGCCGAACGGTGGGCTAGAAGAAATAGTCCCTTTGTTCTGGGAAAGTAATTTCAACCATAGTCTTGGCCTCATACCAAATGTTCGCGGGCTCAAATAATCAGCCGAAAGCTGACTGCCCAATGGAAGTAATACGAAAGCCACTAAACCCATGTCGTGATAAAGAGGTAACCAAGATACCATCCTGTCCTGCTCAGTTATCTTCAACCCATGGACCGAGATATCACGTAAATTCGCCATCACTGACTTCTGAGATATCTCTACTCCTCTCGGGAAGCGTGTGCTGCCAGAAGTGTACTGGAGGTAAGCGATATCATCTGCATGTAAAGGAAATAGCTTCTTTTCAGATTCGTGAAGCGTATCAAACTCGTCGGATGTTCCTGCTTTTACTAAATCTAATCGCTCAACCGCCTGTTTTAAAAATCCGATATGCGACTCAGGAGCGACTGCGACATCCGCACCACAGGTATCTAGCATTCTTTCTAGCTGTTCAACATAGGCTTTGCGAGCACCTATCTGAAAACCTGCAGGTAAAGCCACTGGAACAAAGCCTGCATATTGGCAGGCGAAGAAGAATCGATGGAACGTCGGGTCAGTCTCAGCGACAATTGCAACCCTTGCGCCTCGTTTAAGCCCAAGCCCTACAAGCTTTGTAGCCAGGCATTTAGCCTGTAAGCGCAGGTCTTTGTAGCTTAGGACAGATGAGAGTTCGCCTCGCCCATCATAAAAATTATAACCAGTTTCACCTTCAGCAGCGTACTCTAAAGCCTCGACCAGAGTGTCGAAAGACGCATTTCTTAATGGTAAAGAACTGTTAAGTGGAGTGATTTTCATGTCAATTTGATCGGTTTTTTCCAAACTTCGCGTACGCAGCCAAAAATTGCGGCTCGCCCCCTATAGTGACAATTGGATGACAATATAACCTGTTCCCAACATAAGTGAAGTCTTTTATTTAACTTACACATTTATAACGGTTTTTGAACTGGTTTAACTGCTGTTTTTCCTAGTATATCTGGTGATTAGGGAAAAGTCATCAAACTGTCACTATTTAGTTACTACCAAAATTCATAAGTTATAAGGCTCTTACGTAGAACGAATGTATTTAGTTGCGTTTTCGCAACGCGCAAGCAAGATTGAAAATTGAAATATTTTCTTCTTCATCTTTGGTTTTGGCTTTGGTTTTGGCTTTGGCTTTGGCTTTGGCTTTGGCTTTTCAGATTTTTTATATGGAATCAATCAAAGTAACCTTGTAAATACCATTCAGCTGAATCTACAAGCTCCTTGTACAGCCACAGCCTAACTCCTTGAGCAGTAGTTGCCATAAAATAGTCTCTCGCAACTTCTTCAGAATCCCACCAGCCGCTGACAATTCGCTCGCGCTCTGTTGTGAAAAATAGACTCCCTTCGTAAAAAGGCCGACCCATTATGCTTTCTAATTTTATAGGCTCTCTCAATAGCCATAACGGTCGTACTCTGAAAGCATGGTTAATAACTTGGGTTTGAACGGATTGTTGTCCTTCTTTTATGAAGGTACAAGTCTTCTCAGGGATATGGCTATTACCAATGACTGGTTGATAGGCTGAAGCTCTTCCAAGCCGAGCTTTTAAAAGCTCAATCAAGTCTGAGCTTTCTTTTTTTAATGTGTGTTTTTTTTAAATAGATCAGTTAATTCGTTGTCTTTACTGTCATATAGATCCGTAACTTTAAGATTAATAGAATACACCGTTGATTTTAAATTCTTTTGAGCCAACATTTGACGAACAAGTAAGAGCATACTTTCAGTATCTCTCTCAGGCTGTCTAAGACTAATTGAACGTTTATCTATCTCCTGGCAGTCTCCCCGCAACTCCCATTGAAGAGAACTCGTCATCAACCCTCTGTTAAAAAGATATGTTTGCAGCTCAGACAGTAAATGTTCCATCGCTGTCAAAAGAGCATAACTATTTTCCACGCCCCAAGGCAGAGAAATTTCCGACTCAAAAAAGTCGGGTAATTGGAACCCAATTTGTGGATCCACAACATCCCCAAACAAACGATCTAACGTGCTAACGAAAGCCACAGAGAACCTCTCAGAGAGTCCTCCACGAGGCAGGCGACGACAATCTCCAATTAGCTTAACTCCCAAGGTGGCTAGTTCTAGCTTCTGCTTATCTTTAGCCGGTAAAGCGTCAATCGAAAGTCCATTTATGAATGTTTTCATTTGCTTCTTATCTAGAAAAACCTTACCCGGGGATTGCTTAGATAGCACTCTTGCGGCAAGAGGTGTCGGTGCAACGGCATACTCTGCACGATAACCTAACCTCCTAACCCCAATACGAATATCATTTAACAGCGCACCTAAACCATCAAAAAGTTTCACGCTAGAACCTATATTCAGAAGCAATCCAAAACTGGACGACTTCACAACAACAGAGGTAAATTGAAGCGCCCATGAACATAATCCGTCAAACGCTGCCGCCTCCGCACTTTTATCTCGCTCCAAAACTCTAACCGGGGTAATGAGCTTCGCAGTGTGAATAGAGCTGTCTACTCGAACACCTAATGCTGCCGCACTTGCGTTACATAGTTCAATCTTAGAACACCCATTACTCGACGAGGCAAGTACACACGGCTCTTTTCTATCCATATTTCTTGTTAAAACTTCCAACGAGAAATGCGGAAGATGTAGAGCAAGCCACAGCTCTTGTCGAGTATCACTATTGGTTTTTTTATCATCGGACAACATTGAAATATCATGAGGTCGTGGAAAAACAGAAGGGACAATGTTCATACTGTTAAAATATACTCTTGCTTGTTCGGCGCTCCATTGCCTTTTATATGGGTCACCTTTAAAGAGAGAGGAGCGTACTCTCGAGGTTCTACGCACTCGGGATCCTTAGGAATAATGTCTAACTGCAGCCGAGATGATGCCGCTAGAGGATGCCGACGATATATCGAAGGTCGAAGTATCAAACCTAAAGTCTCGCCGCTTTCAGCAGAAAGTTTCAACCGTCTCGCCTTGCCTATTGTTAACTCGTCACACCAAAATAGAGCAATCCCACAACCATCAAACTTTAATGCTTGCTCATATGCCCAAAGATATTTTTTTTCTATGTCCTCATCAGTCTCAGGAAAATCAATCACCAAAACATTGGAGAGGATTACCCCCTCTCTCACCCATTCCGAAAATAGAGGGGTATGAGGGGGATTAATCAAAATAATCCATTTGCCTTCCTGGCTAAGCTTAACCAATAAAGGCATCATCAGGCGTAAGGCCCCGCAGCTCGGTGTCGAAAGTAAAATTTCAACTAACCCTGTTTTTGGCCAACCTCCACCCAGTAAGGCTTGATTCAAAAGATTGAATCCAGTCGGATACGTCTCAGGACAACGTGTTACTTCATTTCCTTTCATGACCCCCGATTTTTTCAACAAACCTTCAACGCCCATCAGATACCCAATCTCACGACACCAACACCTAAGCCCTCGATAAACAGCTCTTCTTCGCGGAGATCTACTTTAAGAATTTCAAAGTCAGGGTTTTCAGGTAAAAGAGAGACAACTGATCCCATTCTGTTAAAGCGCTTCACCGTCACTTCATCATTTATACGTGCAACAACTATTTGGCCATTCGAGACGTCTTGAGTAGACTTTACAGCCAATAAATCTCCATCCAAGATCCCTACATCCTTCATACTTAACCCCTCAACTCGGAGTAAATAGTCAGCCCTTGGATGGAACACGCTAGGATCAATGACATAGTTCTCTTCTATGTTTTCAATGGCCAAAATAGGGTGTCCTGCTGCGACTCTCCCTACTACCGGTAAAGTATTTATCGACATCTTGTTATCTATCAAACGAATTCCACGAGAAGTTCCTGGTATCAGCTCAATAAAGCCTTTTCGAGCAATTGCTCTTAAATGTTCTTCTGCAGCATTAGCTGATCGGAACCCAAGCTGATCTGATATTTCAGTACGAGTCGGAGGCCTTCCTGTCGTGTTAATTAATTTTCTCACTATCGAAAGTACTTCAGATTGACGCTTGGTAAGTAATAAACTCATTTAATTTATACTGTATAAAAAAACATATATGTGATTATATACAGTATGCGTGCAAATACAATCATTTCCCCCAAACACTTAAATTCAACTCATGCTTTCAAGGATCTTGAGCATGATGTAGGTCACCCAATCCGTTATACTTTCAATTCAATCAAGCCATCTTTAAAGAAAGCGTAATGAGTAATAAAGATAAACCAACCGGATTTCCAAGACTGGTAAAAGCCTTAGGCTACTCACTGAACGGACTACGTGCAGCTTGGGTTCATGAAGAAGCATTTCGGCTGGAATCAATCGTTACTTTATGTCTGATGCCAACTGTTTTTCTAGTCGGAGACAGCCCACTCGAATACCTTATACTAGCCCTCTCTCTGCTCGCTCTAATAGTTGCAGAGCTGTTCAACTCGGCAATAGAAGGATTGTGTGATCATGTCAATCCGACACACCATGCACTTATAGGCCGGATAAAAGACTATTGTGCCGCAGCAGTTTTTTTGGCGATACTGATTGTAATCACTCTCTGGATCGCTATTGGATGGTTAAACTGGATTAGCTTATAACAGCACATATTTCTCTTCAGCAAGACTAGAGTACAATAGTACAAACACCAAAAATGAAAAAAACGATGTCTGAAAAACCAACTGCAAACTTCATTCGCCATATTATTAATAATGATATGACAAACGGAAAGATACCTAACGGGATTGTGACGCGATTTCCACCAGAACCTAATGGCTTTTTACATATTGGCCATGCAAAGTCTATGTGCTTAAATTTTGGTTTACCATCCGAATTTTCTGGCCACTGTAATCTACGGTTCGACGATACCAATCCCGAAAAAGAAAACAAAGAATATGTGGCGGCAATAAAAGAAGATGTCTCTTGGCTTGGATTCAACGCAGAAGATAAGTGCTTTCATGCATCCGATTATTTTGGACAACTGCACGACTTTGCTATCGAGCTGATCTCTAAAAGCAAAGCTTATGTAGATAGTCAGTCCGCAGAGGAAATCCGACTGAGTCGGGGCACCTTGACTAAAGCCGGGACAGCCAGCCCTTTTCGAGAGCGCACAGTAGAAGAAAACTTGTTCTTATTTGAACAAATGAGAGAAGGGAAACTTCCTGAAGGCAGCCATGTTCTGCGCGCCCTTATAGACATGGACTCACCAAACATAAATATGAGAGACCCGACTCTCTATCGGATTAGAAAATCAGTGCACCATCGTACAGGAGAAAAATGGTGTATTTATCCAATGTATGATTTCACTCATTGTATCTCCGATGCTTTAGAAGGCGTTACACATAGCTTATGTACGTTAGAGTTTGAAGACCACCGTCCACTATACGAGTGGGTCCTCGAAAACATCACAATAAATGTCATACCAAAACAAATCGAGTTCGCCCGCCTCGACCTGAGTTATACGCTAACAAGCAAAAGGAAACTACTCGAGCTTGTAGACGGAAATCATGTCAGTGGATGGGACGATCCAAGACTTCCAACCCTCAAAGGAATGAGAAAAAGAGGCTATCCCCCTGAGGCTATCAGAGACTTTTGCGAAAGGATAGGTGTTACAAAAAAACAAGCAACTATAGACATGACTGTTCTTGAGAACTGTGTCCGAGAAGAGCTCGATCGTACTTCAAGACGAGCTATGGCTGTATTGCGACCCATAAAGATAGTACTTGAGAATTTTCCAGAAGATAAAATTGAATGGATAGAGGTCCCCAATCATCCCAAAGACCCTTCACTAGGGAAAAGGAAAATACCTCTCACTCGAACACTATATATTGAGCATGATGACTTTATGGAAGTTCCGCCAAAAAAATTCTTTAGACTTTCTGTCGGTGCAGAAGTCCGACTAAGATATGCATATGGAATTTCTTGCAAACAAGTCATCAAAGATGAACAGGGTAACATTACCGAACTACGTTGCACTTATGATCCCGACACAGGTGGGGGCAAAACCTCTGATGGTAGAAAGATAAAAGGCATTATTCACTGGGTGTCGGCATCTCAAGGAGTCCCGGTGATTGTGAACCTTTTAGATCGATTGTTTAATGTAGAAGAGCCTTGGAGTTCAGAAAATTTTACCGACAATATTAACGAACAATCATTAGAAGTCTGCACGACAGCGATAGCCGAGCCTCTGCTTGCACAAAGCGCAACAAGCGATGTTTTCCAATTCGAACGACTAGGATACTTCTGTAGGGAAAAAACAGAATTGAAGAGTGAAATAATTTTCAATCGGACGGCGACTCTCAGAGATACTTGGGCGAAAATGTCAAAAAGCTAAAAAGGCCATGGAACAGCCACTACCTTCTAATAAAGGTTTTATAAGATGTAAGAACAAGTCATTTTTTTGCCAGTAAAAATTTGCATGAGGAAAGCGCTCCACGTTAATTATAGGCCCGGTAGTTCAGCTGGATAGAACGGTCCCCTCCTAAGGGACAGGTCGCAGGTTCGAATCCTGCCCGGGTCACCAGTTTTTAAGTCATCAAATAACACCTGTACCAAAAAAAATAGGCTACCTGTCAAGTGAAGTACACAATTTTCTCACGATCGCAATTAACGCTATTTATTAGCGACACAACTAAACTAGTACAACAAAAGAATAATCAGGCTCTCTCGTCGCAACTGTTGCGGTGTTTACTTTAATGTAAGAGTATTTGATCAATAGAGAATCCTGAATAATAGGAGGCTATCATCGTGAGCTATGAAGATATTCAATGTTCTATCGACTCGAAAGTACTTACCATTACCCTAAATAGACCAGAGCGCTTAAACGCTTTCAATGCAAACATGTTGCATGAACTTCTCAATGTGTTAGAGGATGCAGATACAAACGATAACATTAGAGCCATAATATTCACAGGATCTGGGCGAGGATTTTGCGCCGGGGCGGATCTTTCTGAAGGCTCAAAAACATTCCAGAAAAAAGGCTCTGCAGAGTCTCATCGTGACGGCGGAGGCAAACTAACATTGAGGCTCTATAATTGTAAAAAGCCCGTCATCGCTGCTATTAACGGACCAGCTGTTGGTGTCGGCGCCACAATGACCCTGCCAATGGATATCCGTATTGCTTCTACACAAGCTAAGTTTGGACTTGTTTTCGCGAGGAGAGGGATTGTACCTGAAGCTTGTTCGAGTTGGTTTCTCCCCAGAATAGTTGGGATTTCAAAAGCTTTAGAATGGAGCTATTCAGGCCGTGTCTTCGGCGCAGAAGAAGCTAAAGATGGTGGACTGGTTTCCGAGATAGTACAGCCTGAATCACTTTTAGAGCGTGCAACAGAAATAGCCCGAGAAATTGCTGTCAACACATCGGCAGTTTCAGTGACAATGACACGACAAATGATGTGGCGAATGCTAGGAGAGACGCATCCTATGCAAGCCCATAAAATTGACTCCAAAGCAATTTTTCATCTAGGTCAATCTGACGATGCGAAAGAAGGGATCAACGCATTCCTCGACAAGCGTGATCCGAAATTTTCAGATTCAGTAAACACCAACCTTCCAGATTTCTTTCCTTGGTGGGAAGAACCAGAATTTTGAGGGTATCTATTCCTTCAGTTTAGACAACCAATGTCGCCCTGTTAGTGTATTGTTCATAAAGAACAGAAGCGGAAGCAAGGATAAAAACATTATCCCAATAAGAGCAAAAACATCATTAAATGATAACATTTCTGCATGTCGGGAAACCTCCTCAGCTAACCTGCTCACAGCAATAGAATCCTCAAGTCCCATCCCGTTTTTCTCTACCCAGAGGTAAGCTGCAGAATTTAACTCGTTAACGTTAGAGCCTAAATGTTGCCAATAAACTTGTTCCCTTTGCACCAGAAAAGTACTGGTAATAGCAATTCCTATAGAGCCGCCTATCCCCCTGACAGCATTATAAATCCCTGCTGCGTCTGAGCTTTTTTCAGGTGAAATGTTGGCAAAAGTCGATGTTGATAACTGAGCAAAAACACAAGCCATTGCCAGTCCCATAATAAGACCGGGGACGATCAAAGACATTCTACCCGCTTCTAATGACAACGTACCCATTGAATACGCGGCTAATGCGGAAAGAATTAGCCCTATCGCCATAATCCATCGGGTATCAACTCGAGGAGCTATCCACGCACTAATAGCTATCATCAGCACTGCGCTGACGAGGCCACGCGGTGCCATTATCCATCCAGCCTGATCAGCTGGATAATTAAACACTGATTGCGCCAACAAGGGCCACATCACAATGTTAGAATACATAGCCATTCCGTACCCCGCCATTAGTAAACAGCCAAATGTAAAATTCCTATCCGAAAAAAGACGGACATCCACAAAGTTATCAGTTCTCCCCCGCGCTCTAACAACGAAAGAGACAAATGTGCATAGCGCAAGCCAAGAGAAAAACCACACGAATTTTGACTCAAACCAATGTCTCATATGTCCTTGATCGAGAACAGTTTGGAATGATGCTAACGCAATAGCCAAAAGCAGGAAGCCTCCCCAATCGGCATCAACTTTTTTCCCTCCATAAATCGGTGCATTTTTATCAAATACGAGGAAAAGCGCTAATAAACCCAGAGGAATATTTATGAAAAACACCCAATGCCAAGTCCATTGTTCTGTAATATACCCACCGATGACAGGTCCCATAACCGGCGCCACCATAATCGCTAAACCCCAAATAGCCATAGCTTGATTGGCTTTTTCTCGAGGAAAAGCAGCTAGTAAAATAGATTGAGAAATAGGCACAAGTACAGCGCCAAAGGCACCTTGCAAAAAGCGAAAGAAAACTAGCGATGCTAGACTCCACGAAAACCCGCATGCTACAGAGGCAACAGTAAATCCTATGACTCCGACATACATAGTCATTTGTCGACCAAACCGTGAAACAAAATATCCTGTAATTGGCATAACAATAACAGTCGCAATTACATATGAAGTGATCATCCAAGTCACTTGATCTGGCGTCGCTCCAAAGCTACCCATAATATGCGGTAAGGCGATATTGACGACTGTAATATCCAGGGTTTCAATAGTTGCGACCAACATGACGCCAATCACCAAACCAATGTTTGGTTTTTCGTCACTCGCAGTAAGCTGTGCGCTCAAGGGTCGACGTGGACAGTTACCACAGCACTGGAACCCACTCGCAGCGGTCTGGCAAAATCTTCTCCATCTTCATTTCTATCAAGGGAGATCGTTACTGGAAATCTCTGAGTGATTTTTACCCAATTACCTGTGGCATTTTCAGGCGGAAGTAGAGAAAATACTGCCCCAGAGCCGGCACCCAGACTACTTACTTTCCCTGATAAGCGCAGGTCTGGGTACATATCTATTCTAATACTTGCTAATTGGTTGGGCCTCATTCGCTTTAGATCAACTTCCTTGAAATTAGCTTCCACCCACCATGCAGCATCGTCAACTATAGAAAATTGAGCGCGCTCAGCGATAACCATTTCCCCTATTCTCAAAGACAGATTCGTCACCCAACCAGAAACAGGAGCATGTACTTTCGTAAAGTTAAGCTCTAATTTTGCAGACTTTAATCGTGCCTCCGCCGCTTTTATGATCGGGTTGTTTTCGCCCAAAACACCTAGTTCACTTTCGGCTCGTAAAAGATCTGCTTTTGCGCTCCTTAAAGAAGCTAACGCCCTAGCATGCTCTGCCGCAGCCAAGTCAAATTCAGATTCAGAGATAAGCTCAGACTCAGCTAGAGTAGTAGCCCGTTCAAAAGTTCTTTTAGCTCTTGTTAATACAACCGTATTCTCTTGAACGTATGATTTAGCGGACTCAACCATCGCTTTCCTCGCTGCATTCTTCTGCAAGGCAATACGGTAATTTGCTAGGGCTTCATCAGTATCTGTTTCGAAACTCGATGGCTCAAGCTCAAAAAGAAGTTGCCCTTCTTTAACGTACTCATTGTCAGACACATGCATTAGAAGTACTGGGCCGGATACCCTTGAGGCAATACTAACGATGTGTGCTTTTACATAAGCATCCTCAGTTATAGGATGCGCATCTCGATAATCAAAAAAAACCGCTATGCCAATCCCCGTGAGGCAGCTAAAAACTACGGTGAACCAAAAGCGCTTGGAGCGCATAAGTTATCTCCCTGGGCGAGTCAGAAATACAAGTCGAATCGAGCATTATACCTAGATAGTTTGCCGACGACGAATTGACTTCTTCTCACAAAATTAAAACCCTAAAAACTTGCAAAGCCAATCCATTACTATGCTAAATAGTAGGGCTCGGTAATGCGCCCTTTTGTAAAAGGGCATAATGCAGACATTTATGTACGAAGATCACTCTAGGCAGTAGTTATGACAAACAAGAAGAAAATTTTTATCGATGGGGAGGCAGGTACAACTGGATTACATATTTCTCAAAGATTAGAAACGAGAAATGATATCGAACTGATTCAACTGAACTCTCAAGATCGCAAAGATAAGATAGCAAGAAAGAACGCATTAAATGAGGCAGACATTGCCATTCTTTGTCTTCCGGATGCCGCCGCCATTGAGGCAGTATCACTAACTGAAGACCCAGAGACAGTCATCATCGATGCGTCCAGCGCTCATAGGGTAACCGATGGATGGACTTATGGCTTCACTGAATACAGCCCTCAGCAAAGAAAGGCCATCAAAGAAAGTAAGCGAATAACTAATCCTGGATGTTACGCAATTGGAGCGATAAGCCTCCTATATCCATTAATCTCTAGAGAAGTTATCCCACGCGATCATCCTTTATCGATTCATGCTATTTCGGGGTACTCTGGAGGAGGCAAAAGTCTCATTGCAGATTTCGAGCGAAGCTCTGCCCAATTAGGGAAAGATGGGTTCTCTTATGGGCTGCATTTAAATCACAAGCATCTGCCTGAGATTCAGCAACTAGCAGGGACAGATTACTATCCAGTTTTCTCTCCATCAGTTGGTCCTTATCTGCAGGGGATGCTTGTTAACATCCCATTGAATTTGCGCACGTTGGCTAATGTTTGGTCTGCCGCCGATTTAATCGAGCTATATAATCAACATTACGGAGATGAATACTTCATCCAGGTCGCTGACCTTAATGAAATACAATGCTTGGAAAAACTGGATCCGCAGACCCTAAATGGGACTAATAATTTGAAAATATACGTACTGCATAATGAAAAAGAAGACCAAATAATGCTCGTCTCTCAGCTTGACAACTTAGGCAAAGGTGCATCAGGTCAAGTCGTGCAAACTATAAACTTATTACTTAATATCGATGAGAAAACAACACTCACGTGATAACTTATCAATAAAACCAAGCGCTGACGGTCAAAACACTGCTTCATTCATTTAGGGGAAAAACTATGGACAAGCCTGTAATCGTTCAAAAAGCACCTTTTAAAATTGCGGTTGATGAAGGAAAAAGTTATTTCTGGTGCTCATGCGGGCAGAGTAAGAACCAGCCTTTTTGCGATGGCGCTCACAAAGGAAGTGAATTTTCACCTGTAAAATACGAGGCTCAAGAAGCAAAAACTGTCTACTTCTGCGGATGCAAATATTCTCAGAACGGGGTCTTATGTGACGGCACACATAACAAGCTTGACCACTGAAACCAAGGTCCCAAAGCTCTTGGAACTTTAAAGCTAGCTAATCAACTTTGAAGCAACATGTGCCGCAATTTGAAAAGATTTCAAACGGGCTTCGTGGTCAAAAATTTGCGCAGTAAACATGACTTCATCTGCACCTGTCGTGTCTAATAATTTCTGCATCTCTTCCCCAGCCGTATCTACAGTTCCCACAACGGCATACTGAAGCGCGTGACCCACTCCCGCACTTTCCGAGGGACTCCAGTAATCCTCCATAGAATCATTAGGAGGCTGGAGCTTCCCTGGGCTACCTCTAAATAAGTTAGTGAACTGCACTTGTAAAGAGGTGAAGAGCTTGCGAGCTTCTTCTTCTGTGTCTGCGGCAAAAAAATTCACACCTATCATCAAGTGAGGCTGAGACAATGAAGCTGACGGTCGAAAACGAGAGCGGTAGACGTCTATGGCGGACAACAAGGCATCTGGAGAAAAGTGGGAGGCAAAGGCAAAAGGCAATCCCATCGCAGCCGCAACCTGAGCCCCGAATAAGCTGGATCCCAAAATCCAAATAGGAATTTCTAAGCCACCACCCGGAACAGCTTGCACACTTTGATTAGCTCCAACGGGTTCGAAAAAAGATTGAAGTTCAGAAACATCTTCTAAAAATCTGTCGGGGTTCGACTCTAGATTGCGCCTGAGGGCTCTTGCGGTCGTCATATCGCTACCTGGCGCTCGTCCTACCCCAAGGTCTATCCGTCCTGGATAAAGCGACTCTAGTGTACCGAACTGCTCTGCGATCACTAAGGGCGAATGATTAGGTAACATGACACCACCGGAGCCAACACGGATACTTTTAGTTTTGGATGCCACGTGCCCGATCACAAGAGAAGTTGCTGCGCTAGCAATCCCTGGCATATTGTGATGTTCGGCTAACCAATAACGTTGATAACCCCAATCCTCTGCATGTCTCGCCAGATCGGCAGCGTTAGCGAATGCTGTTACGGGAGTATCGCCTTCGTTCACAGGTGCAAGGTCAAGTAATGAGTAATGTTTCATAAATCAAAGAGACTCAGTCGGACAAGGAGAAAGCAGGTCACAATTATGTAACTCAGCTACAATCTCTATTCTGGACACCTGCCATTGTTTTAGTTTCACAGACAGTAGCTTCCACAAGACGCGAAGAATCTATGTCAATAGTGGAGAGATCGGCTTTTCGGAGATCTGAACGCATTAAGTTAGCGTTATAAAGAGTCGCGCCCCGTAAATCAGCTCCAACCAATACAGCTCCATTCAAATCGGCTTCTGACAAGTCAGCGTTACTAAAATTCGCCCCTGTTAAGTTTGCGCCGCTGAGATCCGCGGCTTTAAGATCCGCTCCTGACAAATCAGCGTTAATCAAAACCGCATTTTTCAGGTCGGCATAGCGTAATTTTGCATCAACGAGGTCACATCCTTCACACATTCTCAGCAGCTTTAAGCGTTTCACGTCTTTCACATTGGCAGCTGCTACGCCGAACCAAACGATTATTAAGCACGAGGCAAGTAATGCTCTTGGGGTAAAATTTTTCATGTCATCATCATGACAGATAAAAAGCTAAACTGATAACTCAAAATAAAAGGCATATAATACAAAGACATAAATGCTCACGCCAATTAACGCGCATCAAAGCGACTATTAGACACGTAAAGATAATTCTAAACCTACACTGGAGAAAGAGATGAAATTATACGACTGTGGTATGGCACCCAATCCGAGAAGAGCTAGAATTTTTGTTGCAGAAAAAGGACTAGATATCCCCAGTGTAGAAGTCGGCATAATCGAAGGGGAAAACCTAAAAGAGGAATACTTGGCGATCAACCCTTGGGGTACTTTACCTGCCCTTCAGCTCGATGATGGCACAGTTATAACAGAAGCACCTTGTATATTTGTATACCTAGAGTCCCTTTACCCAGAGCCAAATTTACTCGGCATTGATCCAATCGAAATTGCGACTGTAGCATCTTGGGAAAGGTTCTGCGAAATGCAAGGGATGCAAGCCATTGGAGAATTTTTCAGGAACCAGAATGAAATCTTCAAAAACAGAGCGATGCCAGGTTTCTCAGGTATATCCACAATCCCTGACTTAGTAGGGCGAGGGAAGGCTCGGGCTGAATGGTTTTTCAAAAAGCTTGAAAAACAGCTAGGAGAAAGTGAATTTCTAGCCATTAATCGCTTTACTGCGGCTGATATCACGGCATTATGCGCGGTAGATTTCGCAAAAAGAGTTGGCCTAGAGCTCCCCTCTGAAAGTACAAATATCGAGCGGTGGCATAAAGTGGTCTCGGCTAGGCCAAGTGCACAATTATAAATTGTGCTGTCCTAGCTATTTTTACATTTCTGTTGCTGTAGGGATCCTAAGACCTTTAGCTTCGAGCCTGGGGATAACCTCTTGGATAAAAAACGGCAGTTCTTTTAGATAGTTAACAAATGACATGGAGATGCCCCCAAAACCAGCCATCGCTATTCGCTCTATCTCATCTGCCACAGTGTCAGGGTCACCAATTAATGGATAAACCCCGTGTCCCCCTGCAAAATGTGTTTTAAGCGACGCGATTTGGTCACGAGGAAACGAATGCGCATGCATTCCCATTAGTTCCATAAGCTTATCCACGGCAGGCCGATCAGCATGGTCAACTGCGTAATGGTGATGGTATTCTAGGGCCTCGCTCATAGTAGGACGACACACAACGTAGGTTGTAGTGAAAACATCAATTGTGCGCTGATATTCTCTTTTCGATATCGCCTGAATGTTTTTAACCATCTCACTGCCTGAAGGAATATCGAGCATAACAGTGAACAAAAAATCACAATTCTGGGCCGCGAAACTCTGACCTTGAGGAGATGATCCCGCGTTCATGATGGGTGGTAAATCATTAAGGAATGGTTTTGGTGAGCATTGACCATTTTTTATATTGAAGAAGCTATCTTTCCAGTCAAATGTACCGTCTTTAGACCACGCTTTTTTCATTACATTCAACCAAGAAGAACCTAAAGCATAACGCTCATCATGACTATCTGAAAGTTTCAAGCCGAACATTTCATACTCCGGCTGATTCCAACCACAAACGACATTCAACCCAAAACGACCGTCAGCAATTTCACCTATCGTCGCGAACTGCTTAGCCGCTACTAAAGGGTGAAAAAAAGCGGTATGCGCTGTTGCAAAAACGGTTAACGCTTTTGTTTTAGCCAAAATTCCGGTGGCCCAGGTAACGGTTTCGAGCGAGCTTCCTTGAAAATCAGTGGACCCACCGTAACCAACCCATCTAGCAATTGGCAGGACAAATTCTATTCCTGCATTATCTAAAACAGCGGCAAGTTTTACGTTGTTACTCCAACTCGCATCCCATCTCTCAGGAACCGTCGTGATTGCCATTCCACCAGAGCAGTTAGGAGAGAAAATTCCTAGCTTAAATGGATTTTTACCAAACATTCCGTTTTCAGTCTGTCTCATTATTTTTCCTCACCTAAAGAAAACCCTAGCATGTTACGATGAATCATCGAAAAGTTGAAAATGGAGGACAACTTGGCTACTTATTTTAACGCGATAAAAACCGAAGGTACATCGACAAATATATGGGTGAGTGGACCTGAGAACGGACAAAATCCTGGCCTTATAATTTGCTACCCCATTTCTACTGCAGAGTCTGAAATCGAACAGAACGGACATTTTTATGCCGAAGAAGGCTACACCTGTTTGTCGGTCACCTCTGACAACTTAGGAACAGATGATTTCGTTTCACTCGCCGTCAACACATTGTTGAACATGCCGGAGCATTCTGGAGGGATTTCTACCATATGTTTTGGTGACACTACTGACCAAGCAGCAGAATTCGCAAAGAAAGACGAAGTCAAAGGGGTCATTTGTTATGGAAACATTTGCTCAAAAGCGTTAGAAAAATTAAGGGATGAAAAAACACCTTGTTTGCTGCACCTTCCTGAAAACGAGGGGAAGTCCGCACAGATAAATAAAAGTTTGCAAAAAGAAAAACATCTGACAGCTTACCTCTACCCAGACTGCAGCAAAAATTTCTATGAAAAACTCTCAAACCACTTTAATAAAGCGGCCATAATGATAGCTCACTCTCGCGATCTACACTTATTACGAACAACCATCGGGCCTATTTACGACTTAGTAGCTTTATGGGAGCTCCACACTCGGTATGAGTTCAATGAGCGGGACGTTGATGCCACAATGCAAACCATGGTTGCTCAACCGTATGTGAATCACATCCCCACTATGACAGGAGGGGTTGGCTTTGAAAATCTAAGAAAATTCTATTCAAACTTTTTTATAAATTCAAACCCGCCGGATACAAAACTTATTCCTGTGTCGCGAACTATAGGTATAGATAGGTTAGTCGATGAGATGATTTTTTCTTTTACACACACAACCGAAATACCCTGGATGCTCCCTAGTGTAAAGCCTACCGGAAAATTTGTTGAAGTCCCACTTGTTGCAATTGTCAATTTTAGGGGCGACAAGCTCTACAACGAACATATCTATTGGGATCAAGCATCGGTGTTAGTACAAATTGGGCTGCTTGAATCTGATGGGTTGCCTGTAACCGGATCAGAAGCGGCTAAGAAATTACTCGATCCTACTCTCCCTTCAAACGAATTAATGGGCAAAAGCTGGACAGACAGGTAAAAAAAAGGGCCATCAATAAACTTGACGGCCCTTTCATCAAACTAAGTGTAGTTAGATATTAACGTCCTTCTGTGAGGTAGTTAACGTCAAGTACACGTTTTGCTCTTCTCAAATCTTGATTCGGAGCTTCAGTTCCACGACAAGGTACTAATGTTCCTCGGTTATTCTGAAGATCAATTACATTGATACTTTGAAATAACTGGAAATTAGTTCCTGGAGCACTAAATTGGCCTTTTTCTTTCCATGCGAATGGACTTCCTTTGCCATCTAATTGAACCCATGGATCTTCAGTCCAAACTTTCGTCAACTGCCATACTTTCCAAAGTTCACCGGCCTTATCGAACGCGTTAGCGTAATAAGATTCGCCTGTATCACGATCAACGTGAATGAATTTGTATGAATATGGATGCGCAGAACTTTTAGGGATCTGCTTGACGACATCGGTTTGTCTCATAGTGTAATCGTCTTTCACAGCCCAACCGTTAGGACCGTAATATACAGTCTCTCGATTTCTAGACTTGGCGACAACTAAAATATTAGTGCTACCCACGTATTCCCAATCATGTTCCATTGGACGACCGTTAAACCCGTAGAAATCTTCTAAAGTATGATCTGTACCCAACAAAGAGTCAGACTTAACTTCCACAGAGATACGACGTACACGTCTCAGGCTAGGAATATATGCCCACGAGTCATCCGCTTTACGAGGATCATCGTATCGCAAAATCAAGAACGCTGTACCAGCAATATCGAACGGAGAATTGAATCCAGTATACTCACGGAATTCTGTTCCTTTCGCAAAGCCTTTACCACCGTTTACTTGGTAGTTGGTCGCTTCATGTTTTGCATTGTGTGCCATCAAATAGCGCTTGTAAGGACCGCGTAAGACGCGCTCAAAAGTACCGCCACCCTCATAGTACTGTGCGTATTTTCCGCCAGACGTCTTCATGATTTCGTGCTTGTTGTGATCACCACCACGGCGAACCCATACCCACTCTACTTCACCAACGTTAACGCCATCATTTTGCCAACGATAATTCCAGTTCCAGATCATCTTCCAACCACTATCCGATCCTGGCACAAATTTTGCTGGATCAAATGGCCGGCCGGCAGCGTAATTCTGAATCGCACCATCAGATGCAAGTGTAGCTGTACCAGCGTTCTTTGCTGTAGCTTCTAGATACACTTTGGCATTTTGTAAATCACCTGCATCTTTAATAGTCATTTCCATGCCTTTAAAGATCCATTCTTCTTGGAACTCTGCAGGAATAAAAGGTCGTACTAGATCAGCTTTGTCATAAGTGATGACGTCGCCATCAACAAACTGCGGTTGCGCAGATTGGTTTGCTTTAAACCAAGCCATATAATCAGACTCGCCAAAGGCGTGAACGATTGAAGGCATAATCAACGCAGCGGCTAAAGCTATAATATTAAATTGCTTTCGCATAAGTTATTCTCCCAATGTTAGCCGCAAGAAAATTCCGCGGCACACAATAACAATTGTTGGTTCATCAAAGAAAATTATCTCCCCAATCCCCCAAGCAATTACCCTTCCCTCTTAATTGCCAGCCCGAAGCTTTAATCAACTATCAAGGGCACTATAGAAAACTATCATAGAACGAGTGAATGAAGTGTGAACGCATTAAGTTATTGTTTAATATAGATTTATATTGTTGTCGCACCTCGCTTAAGGCGCATCTGCTATGAAACATGCTCGAACCGGTGCAGGATACCCCTCAATAGTAAGGTCATGGTTCTCAGGGTCCAGAAAATTTTCGAGCGAATAAGAGGTCATCCAGGAGGTTGAGCGTTGTTCTTGCAAAGAGGTTACAGTTTTATCTATACATTGTATATTCACAAAACCAGCTAGAGAAAGCCACTTCATAATCTGTTTAGGAGAAGGCACACTCCAAACGTTTCTCATTTGAGCATACCTCTCTTTGGGGATCAAAACCTCCACACCGTCACTATCGATAACGAGAGTTTCCAAAACGATCCGTCCGCCCTTACTAACAGCTCGCATCAACTGCGATAGATGTTCCAAAGGATCTCGCCGATGGTAAAGCACCCCCATGGAAAAAACGACATCAAAAATATTCAGACTATACTCTAAGCTTTCTGTTCCTACAGGAAGTACCGTAATAGGCGCGTCTTGTTGATAAAACTTCATCGCTCTGAACTGAGAAAGACATAAGATGCTAGGATCCAAGCCCACAACTAGTTTTGCCCCAGCATCCAACATACGCCAGGCGTAGTAACCGTTACCACAACCCACATCTAATACTGCAGCGTTATCTAGGTCTCCGATAGCTCGACTAATGCGGTCCCACTTTAAGTTGGACTGCCATTCCGCATCTATAGTCACACCATGAAAATTAAACGGTCCTTTACGCCAAGGCATAAGGCTCCGCAGATGGCTGTTTAATTTTATTATATTTATATTATCAGCCGCTTGTTCACTGGACACGCTAACCGTATCACCGCAGCTAAGAGTCACATCCGTGAATTCCGGAAGTTGAGACAGCAAAAGTTCCCACTGATCTGCCTGACCATACCGTAAAAAAGCGGCTTCAAAGCCAGTCTCGATGTCTTTCCACCAGCTTCCAAACTCCTTCTGAGAAAAATATGGAGACATTAGTGTCTTGGCGTCCTTTAGATAATTCTGTCTAGCCCGAGTAAAGGAAGTCTGTTCGCTTGAATCGATAACTTTCATGTGCTGATCATGACCGATTTAAATACATAAAAAAACCACAACTGGTCAACTTGCTGTAAAATCAACAAGCAGAGTCAATTGATGTGAAATTACTCGCATTTACGAAATGAGGTCGAAAGGAGCAATTGTGGCAAATACTGGAGATGTTATCGAAGCAGAAAATGCTCGCTGGTCTTTCGCGGGTGACACTGGTGAAAAATTTGACCAGCATGTCAAAAAATCTGTCCCTTTTTATGAGCAGGGACACCAATTAAGTCTAGGTCTCTCTGATTTTTTCCTTAATCAAGGCTCTGTTTGCTACGACTTAGGCTGTTCTACTGGAACGCTACTCACAAACCTCGCCGTGCATCATAAAGATAAAGGTATCAGCTTTAAAGGGGTTGATTGTGAGCAAGATATGTTGAAAATCGCCAAAGTAAACTGCCACACCCATACAGAAGTTACCTTTGAAAATCATCGTCTAGAAAATTGTTCCTTGGAGCCTTCCGACCTAGTAATTGCTTATTACACCATGCAATTCGTGTCCCCACGACACCGCCAAGATGTTTTCAACAAGATATACCAATCTCTTAACTGGGGCGGAGGGTTTGTTTTATTCGAGAAAGTAAGGGCACCCGACGCGCGATTTCAAGACATTATCACCACGCTCTATGGGGATTATAAGCTCGACCAAGGATATACTGGCGATGAAATCGTCTCTAAAACACGCAGTCTCAAGGGAGTGCTGGAACCATTTTCTCACCTAGGAAATATGGGCTTGCTTAAAAGAGCAGGATTTAAAGATGTTACAACTATTTTTAAGTATTTGTGCTTTGAGGGGTTTTTAGGCATAAAGTAATTATTAGCCCTCTAGAAAAATGATCACTGCAAATAAACCTACGACTCATAGCTTCACAGCGAGTTTTTACCATTTTCTAAAAATATCAGAACCTGAACATCTGCAGGCTGCGCTTACTAATTTCTGTGTAGGACATAGGTTGATTGGTACGATAGTCATCGCGCAGGAAGGCTTGAACGGTTCGGTGGAAGGTACTTTAGATGCGGTCAAAAACCTTCTTATATTTGTCAAAGATCATTTACGTATAGAACGAATGACTACCAATATCGTAAAGTCTGAGATCCCTTCTTTTAAACGGCTAAAGGTTAAAACAAGAAAAGAAATCGTAAGCATTGGACTGAAAGATATCGATCCAAGCATTCATAGTGGTGAGCATGTATCCCATCATCAATGGAACCAGCTTTTACTTGATCCAGAAGTTGTAGTCATTGACACACGAAACGACTATGAAATAGATATAGGTACTTTCCAATCCGCCACAAGACCGAAAACGCAAAATTTCAGAGAGTTCCCTAAAAAAGTCGAAGACTTGCTGGGAGGAAATCTAGAAACGCCTGTCGCGATGTTCTGCACTGGTGGAATCCGATGTGAAAAAGCCTCCTCACTTTTAGTGGAAAAAGGTTACAAAAAAGTGTTTCAGCTAGATGGAGGGATACTAAGCTATCTGAAAACCGTTGAGCCTGAACAATCACTCTGGCAAGGAGACTGTTTCGTCTTTGATGACAGAGTCGCTGTCAACGAACGACTGGAACCTGCCAACTATGAGAAGTGTCACGGATGCAGGAAGCCTTTATCAGCAATCGACAGGGAATCACCGCTATTCGAGTACGGTATTGCGTGTCATCACTGCAGTGACGCATTGGACGAAGAACGACGTGCCTCTTTACAAGAGCGCCATAAGCAAACGGAACTCGCAAAAAAACGGAAAAGTAATTAGTGAAGCTTTTATTAAATCGCTGGCCCGCCGTCGATGAGCTACACTAATATTTAACTGTATGGATGAACAATAATAAAACGGCGTCTCATAATGAAAGAAAATGCTGCAGAACATTTTAATATCCTTTCGAACCTTGCCTCTGACTTCAAGAAAAAACGAATTGTTGATTTGTTTAAGGTAGATCCCAATCGCATGGACGCTTTTTCAATAGAGGCCGCTGGACTTCACTTAGATGCATCGAAACAACTATTAGACAACACAGTCTATGCCCAGTTAACCAAATTTGCTGTAAAAATGGGTGTACCAAAGGCGATAGAGAATATGTTTAGGGGAGGTATTGTCAACCCCACTGAAAACAGAGCGGCTTTACACGTCGCTTTGAGGTCCTCCAAATCGTCAGATCCTTGGATACCTGAAGACATTGTGTCAGAGGTCCATAACGTTCTTTCTAAAATTGAAAATTTTGTGGACGATGTTGTAAGCGGTCGATTAAAAAGCTCTACCGGCGCGCCTATTACAGATATTTTAATGATAGGCGTAGGTGGCTCAAACTTAGGGCCTAAGCTAGTCTGTAAAGCACTTAGAGAAAACAAATCAACTCACCTTAGGATTAAATTTCTGGACCATTTAGATGGGAGGGAATTTGATAACCTGAAGCATCTGCTCGAACCAGAATCTACTTTTTGCGTCATAGCATCCAAATCTTTTACCACTTCCGAAACGCTACAAAATGCAGCCATCGTTGAGAAATGGATGGACTCTTCGCTTAAAGATAATAAACGCACTAAGAGCCAGTTCATCGCAATTACTGCAGATGAAGGGAAAGCTTTGTCGTACGGCATTCCAAAAGGCAATATCTTCCGGATATGGGACTGGGTAGGTGGAAGGTATTCCGTATGTTCAGCTATGGGTTTACCCATCGCACTTAAATTTGGATTTCCCGCATTTAAAGAGTTCTTGGCAGGTGCTGAATCAATGGATGATCATTTTCGCTCTGCACCAATTGAGCGAAACATGCCCATAATGCTTGGAATGCTTGGCATTTGGAATGTGAATTTCTTGGGGGCTCATTCTTATGCAGTCATACCTTATGAAGAAAGATTAAGAGAACTCCCAAGCTATCTTCAACAGCTAGAAATGGAAAGTAATGGCAAACGTGTCGACTTAAATAATACGCCTATCGACTGCGACACAGCACCGGTGACCTGGGGCGCTCTTGGAACCGACGCACAGCATAGTTTCTCTCAGCTATTACACCAAGGCACGCGCTTTGTTCCGGTAGATTTCATTATCAGCTTAACGCCACCAAAAAAATATGTGACAAACCATGACGTATTACTAGCAAACTGTATAGCCCAAGCCAAAGCACTCATGGTTGGAGGAAATTCTGGCGACATGGACGCAGATCCCCATAAAGAAATGACAGGAAACCGCCCTAGCTCAATAATCAGTATGGAGGAGCTTGATGCGAAGACACTGGGGGCCCTCATCGCCTTGTATGAGCACAAAACCTATGTGCAGAGCGTGGTCTGGAAAATAAATCCGTTCGACCAGTGGGGAGTGAACTTAGGTAAGGAATTTGCAGCCTCCATTTTTGCAGATCTCTCAGAAGGCAGCCGTACAGACCAGCATGATCCTTCAACAGAAGAACAAATTAAGAGATACAAAAACCTCAGAAGTAACTCTTGAAAAACAAATATGTGCTTTTTATGACCCAACGAATTGCTATAATAGTCAGATGTTAAAATTCTCTTCTCGTACAACAGTGTTTCTCTCCATCATCATTTGTATCTCTGCTTTTGGAGTCGGCGTGATGCTGTCAGGGGCAATAAAATTCAACAAAAAAGATATTGTCCCATCAGGTATTCTTTGGCCTAACCCACACAAAATAGAGAACTTTGACTTAACGGATCAATTTAATAAAATTGTTACACTAAACAATCTCAAAGGGAAATGGTCCATAGTTTTTTTTGGGTTTATAAACTGTCCAGATATTTGCCCAAGCACATTACAAACAATGGCGCGCGCACATAAAGAGCTCCAAAAAAACTCTGTCTATTCTAGATTAGGACAAATTATATTCGTTTCAGTAGATCCCGAAAGAGATACGCCTGACCAACTGCGTAAGTATGCCAGTCATTTTTCTCCCGATCTGATTGCCGCAACCGCAGACATAGAAAACCTTAAAAAAATTACTAAAACATTTAAAAGTCTCTTCATGAAGAACTATGACTCTGACGGAAGTTACTCCGTTGATCATTCTTCAGGGATATTTCTAATAAGTCCAGAAAGGGAGATGTTGAGCGTTCTAACTTATCCACATAACTATTCTGCAATCATAGAACGCTTTGAGAAGGCATCCGAATTCTATAATGAATTAAGCCAATGACCATAAAAGAACTGGCGTGTCTTATATTAGTATTGTTATCCGTGGTAGTGAAAGCATTCGGGTGTGAAGATCTACTTCTGGAGAGCAGCTCTATCGTCATCCCTCCGCCTGGCAGCCAATATAGTGTCGGCTATTTCAATATCAAGAATGCCAGTCAAAAAGAAATCGTAATTAAAAAATTCTCAAGTACTATTTTCGAGTCAATTTCTATTCATCGCACTAGCCATTCATCTTCTAAGAGCATGTCTCAGATGCGACAAGTGAACGAATTGAGGATTCCGCCTCAACAGAGAGCTATAGCCCAGCCAGGCGGCACTCACCTCATGATAAAGGTCCCAAGTGATTCCTATCGCTTCCCAGAACAGCAGATTAAATTAGTTGTTTCATGCGAAAAAAAACCTTCATCTGAAATGATGTTTCTTGTTTCTCACAGAGAATCCAAGCACTAGAAAAATCACCAAGCAGGAAACCCCATGTACGCTATTCAAAAACTAATACCCCATAAGCTTATGTCTAGCTTGATCGGACGACTAGCAAATATTGTTGGTGGACGGCTGACTTATTACGTAATAATTTGCTACATCAAGTATTTCAAAGTTGATATGTCAGAATCGTTGGAACCCAACATTAGGCACTTTACTACATTTAACGAATTTTTCACTCGGGCACTCAAACCAGATGCACGGCCCCAACCATCAGATCCACTTCAAATAATCAGTCCTGCCGATGGTATAGTCAGTCAGTGTGGGCACATAGATGGAGATACTTTAATTCAAGCAAAAGGAATAAATTATTCCTTGATTGATTTATTTGACGGCGATTCTTCTACTTCTAACTTATTTCACAACGGAACTTTTCATACAATCTATCTTGCACCGAAAAATTACCATCGGATACATATGCCAATAGCGGGAAGTGCACTCTGTCTTCGTTATACCTCAGGTCACTTGTTTTCGGTTAACAAAGCAACTGCACAGAGCCTACCCGGCCTTTTCTGTATTAATGAACGAGCCGCCGTGGTTTTTAAAAGTCACCATGGCTTTATGGCTCTCGTCATGGTCGGCGCAACTAACGTAGGTAGTATAGAATTCAATTTTTCTGAGGAATCCATTTTCTCAAATCGACCCCATTGCTCATTTGAAGAAGGGAAAACGCACTCAATCAGTAGTCGACAGTTTGCGCGTGGAGAAGAAATCGGCAGGTTCAACATGGGCTCAACAGTGATCATGCTGACGTCCAAAGATCTAGGTATTTGGAGCTCTTTTCACACTGCGGACTCTGCTATAAAAGTAAATGCTGGACTAAGCGGTTCAGTTAAATAGAGAGCTTTAAGGAGCTCCGTAAATTGACATTGCTGCCAAGCAGATGCCCATCAAGACACCTGGGAATAGTCCAATAAAGATAATCGCTGAAGTGTTAATCCCGAACATTACCGTCCCCATGCCGCGGGAACTCGTCGATGTATCAGCATCTCGAGGTTCATCAAAAAATATAACTTTAATCACTCGCAAATAATAATACGCGCCGACTAAAGAAAAAACTACGGCCACTGTAGCCAGCCACACATGTCCACTCGCAACCAATTCTTTCAAAACAAACCATTTAGCCCAAAAGCCACCAAATGGAGGGATTCCGGCAAGGGAGAATAAGACAACCATACCAAGAAACCCGAGTAGTGGCTTTTGTTTACCCAATCCAGAATAATCCTCAATCAAATCGAGATCAGATCCACTGCCAGTCGCTAAAATAATAAATCCAAAGGCACTCATGCTCGCCAGAGAATAAACAAAGACGTAAAACATAGAGGCGGCGTAACCTTGGTTTGTGACGGCAATCAACCCTAATAATAAAAATCCCATATGTGAAATCGTGGAGTATGCCAGCATTCGCTTTATGTTTGTTTGAGCAATAGCTACTACATTTCCAATCGCAATAGATGCTACCGACAAGATGATGAGCATGTCGCTCCACTGGGCCATTAAACCAGGCAAACCATCAATCAATACCCTAACTGCCATTGCAAAAGCTGCAATCTTTGGAGCCGAGCTTATAAATAAAGTGGTTGGTAAAGAAGCTCCTTGGTACACATCTGGCACCCACATATGAAAAGGAGCAAGTCCCAATTTAAAAGCAATACCGACTAGCACAAAGACAAGACCGAAGGTAAACAACAAATTTTTCTCGCCACCTATTGTCTGGTCTGCCAATTCCGAAAGATTTAAAGTTCCAGAAACGCCGTACAACATAGACATTCCATAAAGTAGCATCCCTGAAGCTAAAGCACCTAAGACAAAATATTTCATGGCCGCTTCAGAAGCGGCTACGGAGTCTCTTTCCATCGCAACCATCGCATATAGAGAAAGCGACAAAAGCTCTAAACCTAAGTACACCGTGAGCAAGTTTTGTGCGGAGATTAAAACCATCATTCCTAAAGTTGAAAAAATGGCGAGAATAAAAAATTCATTTCGTTCTTGGTTTTTGTTGCTGAAATATTCTCGCGCATAGAAAAAACTGCCTGCAACCACTAAAAGCAGAAAAATCTTGAGCGTCACTGATAGAGTATCTAAGACGTAAGTCTCAGCAAACGCGGTCTGCCGACCCTCTGGAAAACCCCCAACAATCAAAAAGACGGCAACCGCCAACACCGAGATAACGGCCGACCAAAAAGTAGCTGCTGAATTATCAGGGCTTCGGAAAACATCAACAATCAATACCAAGCAAACGAAAGTGGTTAACAGTATTTCGGGTAATATTAGACTTAACTCATTCATAACAACGCCTACGGCAATTTTGATTGAGAAATGTGTGTCACAAGATGCTCTACACTAGCACTCATCATTTCTAGTAATGGATCTGGCCAGACCCCCAAAATAAGTACTAAAGAGGCTAGGCAAAATAACAGTGATTTTTCGCGTGTATCGACATCGGTTAATGCCGCCACTTTATCATTACCGATCGCTCCGAAGATAACTCGCTTATACATCCATAGGGTGTAGGCCGCCCCTAAGATTAATGTTGTTGCTGCCAAAAACGCGTACCAGAAATTGGCCTTAAATGCAGTCAGGATAACTAAAAATTCTCCAACGAAACCTGATGTACCAGGCAGACCTGCATTTGCCATCGCGAACAAGAGCATGAATGCTGCAAACACGGGCATGGTGTTTACCACACCCCCATAGTCACCTATTTCTCTGCTGTGCATACGATCGTAAAGAATCCCCACACACAGGAACATTGCTCCTGAAATAAAGCCGTGAGAAATCATCTGGACCATTCCCCCCTCGATACCAGCGGAGGCTTGGGACCAATCGCCTGTGCCAGATGCGACCTGAAATACCACAAAAAATCCCAAGGTCACGAATCCCATATGGGATATAGATGAATAAGCGATAAGCTTCTTCATGTCTTGCTGGGCTAACGCAACAAAGCCTATGTATACAATAGCTATCAGCGAAAGAGCAATCATCAAACCATCTAGAGCTGCAGACGCATCTGGGGCAATAGGAAGGCTAAAACGAAGGAATCCATAGCCACCTAACTTCAGCATGACCGCAGCCAATATGATTGAACCTCCAGTCGGCGCTTCTACATGGGCGTCCGGCAACCATGTGTGAACTGGCCACATTGGTACTTTGACCGCGAATGCCATCAAGAATGCCACAAAAATCCATTTTTGCTCTAATAGTGTGAGTTTTGCGCTATGCAAAACAGACAATTCAAAACTTCCTGTTTGTCGATACAAGTACAAAAGTGCTACTAGCATGAAAACGGAACCCATGAAGGTATAGAGAAAAAATTTAATTGTGGCATACACTCGTCGAGGTCCGCCCCAGATCCCTATAATTAAGAACATAGGAATAAGTATCGCTTCCCAGAAAACATAAAATAGCACTACATCAAGCGAAGTAAACACTCCTATCATGAGTCCCTCTAAAAGAAGAAAAGACCCCATGTAAAAGCCTGGACGATCTTTGATGACCGACCAGCCGGCCAAGATTACAATAACCGTAGTAAATGTAGTCAAAAGAATTAAAGGAAGAGCTATTCCATCAACACCAAGCATGTAGCTAATCCCAAATTGCGGGATCCATGCAGCAGTTTCCATAAACTGCATCTCACCAATGGAATATTCAAAATACTTCCAAAGCACTAGGGAGACGAGAAGCGTTGCAAGGCTCACAATTAATGCGAAAACCTTGGAAGCGTGACCGCCCAGTCGTTCGCCAAAAAAGGTGACCAATAGCCCCCCTATAATGGGCAACCAAATCAATGAACTTAGAAACGGATATTCGGCCAGCATAAATTAATTCTTTTCATTAAAAGTTAAAGTTATAGTTCTCATCACTCAATCTGCAAAAAAGCCACTATGAACAAATAGTGCTAAGAGTGTAATAAGACCCAGAATCATCGCAAACGCGTAATGGTATAAAAAACCTGACTGCATTCTACGCAAAACCTCAGCCCCCCATCCCACGGCCTTAGCACTGCCATTAACAATGAGCCCGTCAATCAGAGTACTGTCTCCTTTTCGAAACAAAAAACTACCCACTGTCCGAGCACCACCGGCAAAGAACCAATCATTAAAACGATCGAACCCATATTTATCCAACAATATCCTGTGTATGTATGCCAATGATTGCGCCATACGCTCTGGAATTTCCGGCCTCTTGAGGTAGCAGAACCAAGCGACAGCAACACCCGACGTCGCCAACCAGAACGGTGGTTGTGCCAAACCATGGATAACCATAGCAAGTGGGCCATGGTAGTGAGCACCCAGTGCGGCTAAGACATCATGTTCGGGATAAACAAAAATACTGCTACCAAAATAATCCCCAAATAACATACTAGAAACAGCCAGCCCTCCTGAAAAAACAGATAATAGTGCAAGGCATACTAACGGTCCCGTCACTACCAAAGGTGATTCGTGCAAGTGCGAGCGAGTCTTCTCATCGAATCGTTCTTTTCCATAAAACACAAGGAAAATCAGTCGAAAAGAATACAGCGCCGTAATAAATACACCGCCTAATACAGCCACATAAGCTAATCCAGCTCCTGGGATAGAGGAATAGTGAACTGCCTCAATAATGGCGTCTTTTGAAAAAAATCCAGAAAACCCCGGAAAGCCAATTAAGGCTAACGAGCCAATCAAACACGTAATGAAAGTGATTGGCATATACTTTCTCAAACCACCCATCTTTCTCATGTCTTGCTCATGATGCATACCAATAATCACTGACCCAGCTGCTAGGAAGAGCAGCGCCTTAAAAAAAGCATGGGTGAACAAATGAAAGATGCCCGCCGCATAAGCTGAAACGCCCAACGCGACAGTCATATAACCCAGTTGTGAAAGAGTAGAATATGCAACAACACGCTTTATATCGTTCTGAACCAGCCCCAAAATCCCCATAAAGAATGCGGTGACAGATCCTATGACCAAGACCACAGATAAGGCAGTTTCAGAAAGTTCAAAAAGAGGCGACATACGAGCGACCATGAAGATACCCGCGGTGACCATAGTCGCAGCATGTATTAATGCCGAAATTGGAGTTGGTCCTTCCATGGAGTCGGGTAGCCATACATGAAGCGGGACTTGAGCCGATTTTCCCATTGCCCCTACAAAAAGTAACAGGCAAATAACAGTCATAAGTGACCACTCATACCCGCTAACTATTGCAATAGTTTTGTCCTGTAACGCACTTGTCTGCGAAAAAACTTCTACGTAGTCGAGAGTACCAAAATGCATATAAATAGCACCGATACCAAGTAAAAACCCAAAATCTCCAACTCGATTAACTAGAAATGCCTTTAAATTCGCGTATATCGCCGTATCTTTTGTGTACCAAAAACCAATTAATAAATAAGATACAAAGCCGACAGCTTCCCAACCGAAAAACAGTTGTAAAAAGTTATTCGACATCACTAACATCAACATGCTAAAAGTGAAAAATGAGATATAAGAAAAGAAGCGTTGATAGCCAGGGTCATCACGCATGTAGCCAATGGTATAAATATGAACCATCCAGGACACGAAAGTCACTACAATCATCATTGTCGCAGTCAATTCATCAACAAGAAAACCAATATGAAAGCTAATACCACCAGATGACAGCCATTGATAAAGATTTGCGTTATAGGTCTCTTCGCTACCGATCACTACCCGCCAAAATACTAGCGCCGACAAGAAAAAAGAGAGGCCTACAGCTCCACTGGTCAACCAATGAACGCCAGATCGACCGATCTGCTTTCCAAAAAGCCCTGCAGATAATGCCGCCAAAAGCGGTGCTCCCACGATAGCTAGACATAAATTCTGCATCAACTTAACGATCCGCAGTGGTGTAAATAGACGAGCGCTGTAATCATTTTCAACCTTTCATTGAATTCAAATCTTCGACATTGATCGACTTCTTGTTTCGAAATAATACGACTAAAATTGCCAAGCCAATAGCTGCTTCTGCAGCAGCTACAGTCAAAATAAAGAAAACGAAAACTTGACCTGACACGTCGTCATTGAATCTCGAAAAAGCGATAAAATTGGTATTCACTGCAAGCAACATTAATTCGATACACATCAGTAAAATAATGACATTTTTTCTGTTCATTATTATCCCAGCTACGCTGAGGCATAAAAGTATTGCACTAACAATTAAATAATCGGCTAACGCTAACATATACTCTCCTACTCCTGCGGTTCTGATGGAACTTTAACAAGACGAACTCTATCACTACTTTTAACGGCGACCTGATTACTAGGATTAGCCGATTTGGTTTGACGAGACTTACGAAGAGTCAAAGTGATCGCTGCAACAATAGCGACTAACAAAATCACTGACGCGATTTCAAAGGGCCAAATAAAGTCAGTATACATCGACATCCCCAAAGCTTTGGTGTTGCTGTAGTCACTGGCATGAGCCACTACGCCTTGGATTGAATCGACGCCGAAATTAACGTGACCGACTATCGTACTGAGCAGCGCTAACATTGCAGCAGCCACTAAAACAGCCACTGGGACATAGCTCGCAAAGCCTTCGCGGAGCTCGGCAATATTAATATCAAGCATCATCACGACAAATAGAAACAAAACCATAACGGCGCCAACGTAAACTAATACCAAGGCAATAGCTAAAAACTCAGCTTCCAGTAAAAGCCAAAGCCCGGAACTTGAGAAAAATGCGAGGACAAGACAGAGCGCCGCATGCACCGGGTTTTTGACCGTGATAACCATCACGGCCGCAAAGAGTACAAGCCCTGAAAAGGCATAGAAAAGTACTTGTTCAAACATATTTAATTATAAAGGACGCTATGACTTAGAAGACTGCCTGTAAAATTTAGCTTGCTTTTTGCTTCGCTAAAGCAGGTCTCATAGATTCTATAGTCGTCAGCTCTATCCCTCCTTCTCTCAATAACTACTAACGGGTTACCGGTACCGCGACTCTGATTCACGGTCGGCAGCGATTTGTTCTTCGAATCTCTCGGCATTCGCCAATAATTTTTCTTTGGTCATAAGTAAGTCACCGCGCTTTTCGCCGTGGTATTCGAAATGTCGCGTCTCGACAATCGAGTCTACTGGGCAGGATTCTTCACAAAATCCGCAGAAGATACACTTAGTCAGATCAATTTCATATTTAGACGTTCTGCGGGTCCCATCGTCACGAACCTCAGATTCGATGGTTATTGCCAGCGCAGGACAGACCGCTTCACACAACTTACATGCTATACACCGTTCTTCCCCATTCGGGTACCTGCGCAAAGCATGAAGCCCTCTAAACCTAGGAGACTGCGGCGTTTTTTCTTCTGGGTATTGAATCGTGACTTTTTTATCAATGAAACGCCGTCCCGTTAGTGACAGCCCCTTGAAAAGCTCCCACAAGGTAAAGCTTTTGAGATAGTGTAAAAATACTTCCATTGACTAATAATCCTTCAGCTTAACTCGAAAACCATGGTGGGATTTTCCAAACGACCATCGCTGCCACGACCATAACCCAAACAATTGTAATAGGAAGAAAAATTTTCCAACCTAATCGCATAATCTGGTCATATCTGTAACGGGGAAAAGTGGCACGAAACCAAAGAAACAAGAAAAGGAAAAATCCTGTTTTGGCAAAAAACCAGTGAATGCCATCAGGCACCCATGAAACCGGAGACAACCAACCTCCCATAAATAATACCGCTGTCAGCGCAGATATCAGAATCATATTAGCGTATTCAGCCAGAAAGAATAGAGCGAAAGCCATCCCAGCATACTCCACGTGGAAGCCTGCAACGATCTCAGATTCCCCCTCGCTAACGTCAAATGGGGCTCGGTTCGTTTCAGCAACACCCGAAATAAAGTAGATGAAAAATAAAGGTAGTAACGGTAGCCAAAACCAGTTCAGGATACCTAAAGAACCTCGTTGGGCTTCAATTATGTCTCCCAGGTTAAGGCTCCCAGCGGCAACTAAAACGCCTACTAAGGAAAAGCCCATCGCAATCTCATAGGAGACTATTTGAGCGGCGGACCTCATCGCACCCAAAAAGGCATATTTAGAGTTAGAGGCCCATCCGGCAATTATAATTCCATAAACCCCTAGCGAGGTTAGAGCGAGCACATAAAGCAAGCCAGCATTTATATCTGCTAGTACCATTTCTGATCCAAATGGGATGACCGCCCAAGCAGCCAATGCCGGCCCAAGCGCCAATACAGGTGCCAATAGAAAAAGGAACCGGCTCGAACCTGTTGGGATAATGAATTCTTTACACATCAACTTTAAGGCATCAGCGATTGGTTGCAGGAGTCCCTTTGGGCCTACTCTGTTAGGACCTATTCTTAATTGCATATAGCCAATAACTTTTCGTTCTACAAGCGTGGTGTAAGCCACAGCAGCCATAAGAGGAAGCATTATCGCAAGTATTTTTATCACTATGATAGTGATAGTCAAAATGCTCTCAGGCATCCAAGACAACAGTCCTTCCAAAAAGGCAATCGGACTCATGGCTCCGCACCAGTTTCTCGAGTAACTGTTACAGTCTCTCCAAACTTTGCGATGGCCACTGTCGCGGAACTAGCACCATAAATCAGGCCCGCTCCATCAGAGATCCCATCGTCAATTTTTACTGTCAACGTAACCAATGACTGATTGGAGCTGACCATCACTTTTTCACCCTCAGACACTTTAAGAGATGCAGCCGTTTTGATAGAGAGTGATATAGTTTCACTCAGCCCAGGAGCAATAGTTTCTTGGAGCGCTTCCGCATGACGAACAAGTGCGTCAGTACGATACATAGGAACCTCGACAATTAGCTCTATTTGGTTTTCCGAATTTGACTTTGAAGCAGGCAGTTCAGCCGAAGCTACTTGAGAGACAAAGTTTTTACCTGAGCATTCTTGTCTCGCAACACCAGTGACGTCGTCGACTTCAACCGCATCAAAACCACTTAACCCCAACTGTTCGCCTAGCGCGCGCAAAATTTTCCAAGCAGCCCTCGAAGAAAAAGGAGGTTTCACAGCAGGGTTGAAGGATTGCCAATTACCGACACCGTTAACATAAGTTCCTTCATTTTCAGCATAGATGGCGATAGGCAGGATTACAGTCGCCAAAGCTTCTATATCAGGGGTGATGAATGCTGTCATAGCAACCACCATTTCAGCCTTCTCCAAAGAGCTCTTAAAGGTAGATGGATCAGCACTGTCTAGCAGCGGGTCTACACCCATAAGCACAAAGTTTTTTCTAGGGCTTAAAAAGCCTCGTGGATTAGCGTCTATATTTTCTGCAAGGGATGCTCCACCGGGACCACGATGAGGGACAGCCCCTGCTAGCCAAGCACCAGCACCATTTCCTCCATCAGCGATCGTTACCTTCGTAGCACTGAGACTTGCAACCAACTGGTTCACCATACTCATCAAAAATCCGCGATCCGGGCTAGCCTGTGTACCTGCTCCAACAACTACAACCAAATTTTTAGCATCTTTCAGTACTTTAGTGGCAACAGCCAACAACTCGCTCGGCTCTTGCGCATCACTTACACTCTTAACAAGCTCATCTAAGGCGATGCCCATCATAGATGGCTTCACAATGATCTGGTCAGCCAATCCATAATTAAAGGGCCTAGCATGTGTATCAAGAGTTATTATTTTACTACCCTTGAGCGCAGCTTTTCTTAAACGTAAATTGAGCAAGGGCTGCTCATGACGAGGGTAGGCACCGACCAAAAATACCGCATCCGCATTTTCTAAATCTCTTAAGTTTCCACTCGCAGGGTAGAGAGGGTCTGCCTCTGGGCAAGAAAAATCGATCTGTCGCAACCGATGATCTACGTTATTAGTTTTTAATCCGCGCATAATTTTTTGCAGCAGATAGAATTCCTCTGTAGTTGACGACGGAGATGCTAGCGCCACGGTTTCAGTGGGATCCTTATCAGCTTGCTCCAAAAGTGATTGAGAAACTATCGACAAGGCACTATCCCAATCAGCATCTTTCCATTTTCCGTCTATCTTAATACGTGGGACAGATGCTCGTGCTGCATGATTTAACCCTTGATAACTATACCTGTCACGATCAGATAACCAGGTTTCATTGATATCATCGTTTTCTTTCGGGACTATCCGTTTGACCACCTGCCCCTTCACATGGACATGGACATTAGATCCCAGCCCATCATGAGGAGCTATTCCATCAAACTGTTTTAACTCCCATGTTCTGGCAGAATACCTGTACGGCTTATTTGTCAGAGCTCCAACTGGACATAGATCGATAACGTTTCCTGATAGTTCGGAACTCATCGATTTCTCTACATATGTTCCGATTTCCATGTGCTCGCCACGCCCGGTAGCACCTAACTCTCTGAGTCCTGAGATTTCTTCGCCAAATCTAACGCAACGAGTGCAATGAATACATCGAGTCATTTCAGTCTGCACTAACGGACCTATATCTTTATCACGAACGACGCGTTTCCCTTCAGTGAACTGAGACACTCCACTGCCATAGCCCATCGCGAGGTCCTGAAGTTCACACTCACCGCCTTGATCGCAGATAGGGCAATCAAGAGGATGATTAATCAGTAGAAACTCCATGGTTGCATGCTGTGCACTAACAGCTTTTTCAGACCGAGTGAAAACTTTCATCCCGTCCATGACGGGTGTTGCACATGCCGGCATTGGCTTAGGCGCCCTTTCAACTTCAACGAGACACATACGGCAATTGGCAGCTACAGTAAGCTTTTTATGGTAACAAAACCTCGGCACATAAATACCTGCTGCATCAGTCGCTTCAATAAGCATTGAGCCAGGTCGCGCTTCAATCTCTTGACCGTCGACTTCTATTTTAATTTTTTGGTTATCTGTCATAAATCAACTTCTAAATAAAACTCAGGCCGCTGCTATAGAGTCGTTTTTTTCAAGCGGACTGCAACCATGCTTAACGTAATGCACAAATTCTTCTCTGAATGTTTTAACAAAACTTCTAACGGGCATTGCCGCCGCATCGCCTAAAGCGCAGATAGTGTGCCCGGCAATTTTGCTAGCGACTAGATCAAGCCTATCAATGTCTTCTTCCCGTCCTTCGCCCTTAACGATTCTATCAAGCATTCGGTAAAGCCAACCGGTCCCTTCTCTGCATGGAGTGCACTGGCCGCAAGACTCTGCGTAATAAAATCGTGATATACGACGTAACACCTTAACCATATCTGTGGTGTCATCCATGATGATTACAGCGCCGGATCCGAGCATAGAGCCAGCTCCAGCTATGGAGTCATAGTCCATATCAAGATCCATCATCACCTCTCCGGTCAACACAGGGACAGATGAGCCTCCTGGAATAACCGCTTTCAGACTTCGCCCTTCGGGCACGCCGCCCGCAAGAGCCAGCAGCTCTTTAAATGGCAAGCCCATCGGCACTTCAAAATTACCTGGCCGCGTGACATGCCCACTCACTGAGAAAATCTTTGTCCCTCCGTTGTTAGGCTTACCTAACGCTGAGAACCACTCGGCACCTTTCCGCATAATAGTCGGCACCGTAGCCAAAGACTCCGTGTTGTTAATTATCGTAGGCTTGCCATAAAGACCATACAGCGCAGGAAAAGGAGGCTTGAATCGCGGCTGCCCTTTTTTACCTTCTAACGACTCTAGTAACGCAGTCTCTTCTCCGCATATGTACGCTCCAGCACCGAGATGATCATAGAGTTCAAAATCGATTCCAGAGCCATTGATATTTTTTCCTAGCAAGCCGAGATCGTACGCTTCTTTGAGAGCTTTCTGAAAACGTAAGCAAGGCTCATCCATGAATTCGCCTCGCATATAATTATACCCGACTGTAGCTCCTACGGCGTAAGCAGCTATCGCCATGCCTTCTACCAGAGCGTGTGGGTTAAATCTCAGAATATCTCGATCTTTACAGGTGCCAGGTTCACTCTCGTCAGAATTGCATACAAGGTATTTTTGCATATCACCTTTGCCGATAAAGCCCCACTTAACCCCTGCTGGGAAACCAGCTCCACCCCGACCTCTTAGACCCGATGACTTTACTGTCTCAACGATTTCTCCTGGCGGCGTCTTTTTCTTCAGAATTTCTTCCCAAGCACTATAGCCACCTATTTTTCTATAGCTTTCTAATGTCCAAGGTTCATCGAACTGGAGTGTCTCGTAGCAAGTTTGATTTAATATAGTGTTGCTCATATCAATTGATCCAAGATTTCATCCACCCGTTCAATAGTTAGATTTTCATGATAGACATGGTTCACTTGCATCATGGGAGCACCACAACAACCTGCTAGGCACTCTTCCTCTTTTTTCAAGAAGACACGGCCGTCTGAAGTAGATTCACCTAGAGAAATACCCAGTTTTTTCTCAACATGAGCTACAATCTCGTCACCACCTCGAAGCATGCATGAAATATTAGTACAAACCGCAACATTATTGCGCCCGCAAGGCTTCGTCTCAAACATAGAGTAGAAGCTAGCTACTTCGTAGACCCCGATCTTAGGCATATCTAAATATTCAGCAACTAAGTCCATTAAAGGTTCTGTGAGAAATCCATTATTTTCATGCTGCACCTCAGTTAAAGCAGACAAGATCGCTGACTGTTTCTGATCTTCTGGGTATTTCAGAAGACAGCTGTCGATAAACTCTCTAGCATGCTCTGATAATTTCATTTGCGCCGACTCTGACATGACAAACACCTAACGGTCAATTTCTCCAAAAACAATATCCATTGTTCCTATTACAGCAACAACGTCTGCTAACATATGTCCTTTCACCATCTCGTTCATCGCGGCGAGGTGGGCAAAGCCAGAGGCTCTGGCCTTAACTCGATATGGTTTATTCGCGCCATCTGACACCAGATAAATTCCAAACTCGCCCTTCGGGTGCTCTATCGCAGAGTAAACTTCACCTTCTGGCACACAATATCCCTCAGTAAAAAGCTTAAAGTGATGAATCAGCGATTCCATGTCGCCTTTCATGGAAGAACGATCAGGCGCCACAAGCTTGGGGTCATCTAAAATGACCGGGCCTGGATTCACTTTCAACCAGTCAACACATTGCTGTATGATTTTAGCTGATTGGCGCATCTCCTCGATGCGAACAAGATAACGGTCGTAGCAGTCTCCAGTCACGCCTACTGGAATATCGAATTCTAACTCGTTATATACCTCGTAAGGTTGCTTCTTTCGCAAGTCCCAAGCTATACCTGAGCCTCTCAGCATTGGTCCCGTAAAACCCAGCGCCAAAGCTCTCTCTGGACTGACTATACCAACATCAACTGTGCGCTGTTTCCAAATACGATTGTCTGTCAACAGGGTCTCATATTCGTCAACACATGCTGGAAATCTTTTAACAAAATCATCAATGAAATCGAGCAGAGTTCCAGACCTGTTCTCATTAAGCGCATTGATGTCTTTTGCGCTTCTCCATTTAGAGGGTTGATATTGAGGCATTTTTTCAGGAAGATCTCGATAGACACCTCCTGGCCGATAATAAGTAGCATGCATTCGTGTACCGGAAACCGCCTCATAGCAATCCATCAGATCTTCTCTTTCACGAAAGCAATACAGAAAAACTGTCATCGCACCGATATCGAGCCCATGAGCACCCAGCCACATGAGATGGTTGAGAATTCGAGTTATTTCATCAAACATCACTCTAATGTACTGAGCTCGGACCGGAGGCTTGACGCCTATCAGCTTTTCAATCGCCAGCACGTAAGCATGCTCGTTGCACATCATCGAAACATAATCCAGGCGATCCATATACCCTATACTCTGGTTATAAGGCTTGTTTTCCGCCAATTTCTCAGTGCCCCGATGCAATAATCCGATATGGGGATCTGCCCTCTCAATAACCTCGCCGTCCATCTCCAACACCAACCGAAGCACTCCATGCGCCGCAGGGTGCTGTGGACCGAAATTCATTGTCATATTGCGGATATCAGGCATCGGTTTGCTCACTTAACGGTTTGGAAGAGTGCACCCAATCATCTTGTCGGATGACACGAGGCACTAGAGTACGAGGCTCTATAGAAACAGGCTCATTAACAACACGACCTTTCTCAGGATCGTAGCGAACTTCGACATATCCTTCTAGCGGAAAATCCTTTCGGAAAGGGTGTCCGATAAAGCCATAATCTGTCAGTAATCTGCGAAGATCTGGATGGTCTTCAAACAAGATCCCAAACAAATCAAATGACTCTCTCTCATACCAGTCAGCAACGGGCCATATTTCACTTACAGTACTTAATCGAGGCAGGTCACTTTCAAGGTAAACCTTGACTCGTAATCTAACGTTATAGGTCACCGACAATAGTTGGTAAACCACTGCAAATCTCCGCTCACTTGCAGAAGTGTCCACCGTCTCACTCTGGGTCACAGCTCGGCTAAAGCCCTGAGAAGAGGCTTTTTGCGTCTGCCAGTCAGCTTGACCATAGGTCAAGTAATCTACCACACTGATATCGGTCAACTGAGTAAACAAAAACTGATCAGCCTCTTTCAAGACTCTCATCACCGATACAATCTTGTCTTTGTTTATCTCTAAAGTCAGCTCTCCATACTTCTCAACGATCTGCTGCGTTTCTGTTCCCAGAATTTCATTTATCGCTTCAAGCAAAACCTTGTTTTTTTCTGATGACATACCTGGCTCTACCGACTAATCGTATTGGTTCGTTTGATTTTGTTCTGCAGCTGCACGATGCCGAACAGCAGAGCCTCTGCCGTAGGGGGACAACCAGGCACATAAATATCTACAGGGACTACTCGGTCGCACCCTCGCGTAACAGCATAAGAGTAATGATAATACCCGCCTCCATTTGCGCATGACCCCATAGATATGACCCATTTTGGCTCAGTCATTTGGTCATAAACCTTACGTAGGGCAGGAGCCATTTTATTCACCAAAGTTCCAGCTACTATCATTACATCAGACTGCCTAGGGCTGGGACGAAAAACCACTCCAAACCTGTCCAAATCATATCTGGCGGCTCCAGCGTGCATCATCTCAACCGCACAACATGCTAAGCCAAAAGTCATCGGCCACATGGAGCCGGTTCGAGCCCAGTTAACTATGGTATCGACAGACGTAGTCACGAAACCACGGTCTTGTACCTCACTTACTCCCATTCCAGAGCCCCTTTTTTCCATTCGTATAGAAACCCAACCACCAAGATACCCAAGAAAATCATCATGGCCCAAAAGCCATAAGCTCCTATATCGTCAAGAACAACTGCCCATGGAAAGAAGAAGGCTATCTCAAGATCAAAGATGATAAAGAGTATTGCGACAAGGTAGTACCGCACATCGAATTTCATTCTAGCGTCTTCAAAAGCTTCAAAACCACATTCATATGGTGAAGATTTCTCACTGTTCGGCTTGCGCACGCCCAAGACTTGTCCTAAGCCAATACTGGCACCCAGAGATACAATTCCTACGCCTAGCCCAATAACTATAAATATTAAAATAGGCAGATATAACTCTAGCATTTTCCAAATTGCCCCTATAGCAAATTTAACTTTTGTTAAGCCACAACTTTTGTAAACGAAAATATTTGGTGCCCTGGGCCGGACTCGAACCGGCACACCTTTCGGCACTGCCCCCTCAAGACAGCGTGTCTACCAATTCCACCACCAGGGCATATTTCGGCATTAATTCTTAGCTTGCAGTCCTTAGTAAGGAGCCAAGCTCATCTCTCTATTTATTATAAAGAATTTATCAACCGTGTACGATAAAAAAATCGACTAATCAGGGATTACCGGGCTACTAGTATCTGCGGCAGCCCTCTCTGCTGGAACTTGAACCGAGATCTGATCTAGTAGGCTACCTTGTCTTGTCGTGCCTCCATATAAATAAGCTAAGAATAAGCTGTTAGACAGAAATAAAGCCGCGAGAATAGCGGTGGTGCGCGTTAGAAACGAACTTGAACCCTGAGAACCAAAAACAGTAGCTGACGCACCTGCTCCAAACCCAGCACCTGCCGTAGCACCTTTACCTTGCTGCAGCAAAATAATTCCAACCAAAAGCAAAGCCAGCACGACTTGAAAGACGAGTAGACTAGTTAGTAATACAGACATGGCGTTTCTCTTTCTTAGTTATTCATGACGTTGAGCGGCAAATATTTATAAACGATTTTGCATCCAGAGACGCTCCTCCTATCAGCCCACCGTCAATATCCGGCATAGCAAATAGTGATGCGGCATTATCTGGTTTTACGCTTCCCCCGTAAAGTATGCGTGTTGATTCAGATAACGGCACGTCATATTCGGACAGAAATCTTCTGATCAGCAAGTGTACTTTTTGCGCTTGTTCCGGACTCGCCGACTCTCCTGTGCCAATGGCCCAAACTGGTTCATAGGCAATTACAGCTTCCAGTTTAGCCTTATCGTTGATTTGAGACAAGGCGGCCACCACTTGCCTCTCGATTACTTTATCCGTCATGGAGTCTCGACGTTCTAACAGGGTCTCACCAACGCAAATAATTGGGATAAGGCCCGCAGCAACTGCTCTACCAACCTTCAAGGCGACTCTTTGGTCAGTCTCCCCAAAAAACTGTCTGCGCTCAGAATGTCCAACTATAACGTGAGAGCAGCCTATTTCTCTAAGCATTAATACTGAATTTTCGCCAGTATACGCTCCCTTTTCGTGCTCAGAACAATCCTGTCCCGCCAGAAAAACATCGGCTGAAGTGAGAGCAGAACTCACGGCATCCAAGTGCGATGCCGGTGGTGCAACGACCACATCAGTTTTTTCAAAAACGACATCACCTATAGCCGTCGCCAGTTCCAGCGCACTCTTACGCGAACCATTCATTTTCCAATTACCAGCTACTAGACTTCTTCTCATACAATGACAAACCAGTGAAAAATACAATTTTTACAATAGATACGCTCTCAGCTCGCTGCAATTATATAGTCTTAAAAGCTAAGTTACGACATATACGTGAGCAATGACCGGATAGAGGATCAGTGGCGGATCAACTCGCTCTATCGACCCCATTAGCATCGAGCCCGACTAGATCACATAGTTCCGAAGCTAAAGGCTTACTTAGTTCTAAATGTTGCCCTACTCTAAGATCCGTAGGCAGCATTATGTTACCAAAGCGCACTCTCATTAGCCTGCTTACCGACACATCTTGAGACTCCCACAACTTCCGTACCGCTCTATTACGACCACTTTGAACCAGACAATAAAACCACTTATTAGCTCCACTCCCTTCCCCAGGAACAATATCATTAAAGGCCAAAACTTCACCATCAATTTCGACACCCGTCCTGAGTGATCGCAACATCGCGTTGTCGACATTTCCATAGACTCTAACGGCATACTCCCGGTCTATTGTGTAACTTGGATGAGTAAGCCGATGGGCGAGCTCACCACTATTCGTCAACAGCAGTAATCCTGTAGTATTTATGTCTAGGCGCCCAACATTTATCCATCTCCCGGAACGTACTGTGGGCAATTTATCAAAGATAGTCGCTCTACCTTCTTCGTCTTTACGCGTGCAAACTTCACCTAGAGGTTTGTTATACAAGAGCACTTGTAATTCAGTTTTCTCTTCTTCAACTCTAACTATCCGACCATCATCAAGCTGCACCCGATCACCTGGTTTTAACGTGTCACCAAGAGCAACCATCTGCTCATTCTTACGTATGCGACCAGCACGAATTAATCTTTCTATTTCACGACGAGAACCCCAGCCTGATCGAGACAATGCCTTCTGAATTCGCTCACCCGTTGACGCGGCAGTTGGTCGACTAAAATTTCTTTTCTCAGACATTGTTGACTCCCAACCCTGAAGGCTCGGCAGAGACAACAGCAGTCACTTCATTATCGAATTCGGGCACTCCGTTGAGATCATTTCGTTTATCTTTATTTTCGACGACTGGCTCATCACTATTAGCACCATCTAAGAAACTCTCGTGCGCGGCTTCCAAGTCTGCGACTTCAGGCAGGCTTGGCAATTCATCTAACTTCCTTAAGCCAAAATAATCTAGAAACTCTTTGGTCGTTCCGAATACGGCAGGTCTGCCAGGCACATCACGATGACCCATGACTTTTATCCATTCTCGTTCAAGCAATGTTCTAACAATGTTTGAGCTTACAGCGACTCCGCGAATATGTTCCACTTCACCTCGAGTCACCGGTTGCTGGTATGCGACTATCGCAAGAGTTTCCAAAAGAGCTTTAGAGTACCTTGGTTTTCGCTCCTCCCATAGTGCACCGACTTGCTCCGAATACTTAGCACGCGCTCTGAATCTATATCCACTAGCCAATTCCACCAATTCGACCCCTCGGGCTTCATAAGATTCAGCTAGCTCCTTCAACCCACGTTTTATATCCTCTTTGGTTATATCTGGACAACTAAGGGCCAACAGTTTCAACAATCGCTCAACTGATACTGCTTCTTCTGAAGCCATTAGCATCGCTTCTAGTGTGGGTACAAGATCGTCCATATTCATTATTTTACGCAGCCAACTTGATGTATAATTGATTGCCTTCTTCCGAGTCAACAATCTCAATTAATGAGCCTTTCAATAACTCCAAAATAGCGATTAATGTAACAATCGCTCCCGCCCGCCCTTCCTCGGCTGTGAAAAATTCATGAAAAGCTTTAAAGGACTCCCCATTTGAAAAAGATAGCACTTGAGACATTCGGTCCCTTACAGACAGTGAATCTCGTCTAATTTGGTGAATCGCCGTCACCTCTATTCTACGCATAACGTCAGCGAAAGCCGTAACAACCATTTCTAGTTGCACTGTAGGAGGAGGTTTGAGACTTGGAAGCTTCTCAAAATCCACGACAAGCTCGTGCCAATCTCTATCCATTCTAGGTAGTTTCTCGATTCCCTCTGCTACTTTTTTATACCGCTCATACTCCTGAAGCCTTCTGACCAATTCAGCCCGAGGGTCTCCTTCTTCTTCCTCTATTTTCTTATGCGGGAGCAACATCCTAGATTTTATCTCAGCTAACATCGCGGCCATCAAAAGGTATTCGGCTGCAAGCTCGAGTTTTAATTCCTGCATCATTTCAATATAGGTCATGTACTGTTTCGTAATCCCGGCGATCGGTATATCCAAAATGTCAAGATTCTGCTTTTTAATTAAATACAAAAGCAAGTCTAAGGGGCCTTCAAATGTCTCAAGAAAAACTTCTAATGCTTCAGGAGGAATATAGAGATCTTTGGGAGCTTCCATGATGGGTTGCCCATCGATAGTTGCAAAAAATTTGTCACTCGTCTCTAAAGACTTAACCTCAACACCCAAAGAATTAGTCTCCACAAAGTGTTCCACTATCTACGCAAGAATTTCATGGCGTATCTGACGTCATCTAAAGTCTCTCGGGCAACATCACGCGCTGTCTCGCAACCCTCGTCAATAATAGCGAAGACAGCATCACGGTCCTCAAGAAACTCCTCACTACGCTCCCTTATGGGGGCCTGCTCCTTCAAAACTGAATCAATCACAGGTTGCTTACAGTCCAAACAACCGATTCCTCCGGTAACGCAGCCTTCTTTAGCCCAGCTTTTCACATCTTCAGAGGAATATATTTCATGATATTTCCAAACGGGACACTTCGCGGGATCACCTGGATCAGTTCTTCGCACCCGCGCAGGATCAGTAGGCATTGTACGTAGCTTTCTAGTGACCTCTTCGGGCATTTCTCGAAGCCCAATGGTGTTGTTGTAGGATTTCGACATTTTCTCACCATCTAAGCCAGGCATCTTAGAATCTTTAGTCAGTAGCGCCTGAGGTTCGGGTAAAATCACCTTGCCTCCACCTTCTAAATAGCCCAATAGCCTCTGTCTGTCACTCAAGCTAATATTCTGTTGCGACGACAGTAAGGCTCTACCTTTCAGCAGTGCTTCCTCGTCACCTGCTTCCTGGAAAGCGCGGCGTATCCCGGCATAAAGACTTGCATTTTTCTTTCCCATCTTACGTGCAGCCTGCTCCGCTTTCTCTTCAAATCCTTCCTCTCTCCCGTAAAGGAAATTAAATCTCCTCGCAACTTCCCGAGCCATTTCAATATGCGCGACCTGATCCTCGCCCACAGGCACATTCCCAGCCTTATAGACTAAAATATCTGCAGCTTGAAGTAGTGGATACCCTAGGAACCCATAGGTAGAAAGATCGTTCTCTTTCAGCTTTTCTTGTTGATCTTTATAAGTAGGGACTCTCTCTAACCAGCTTAATGGCGTGATCATAGACAAAAGTAAATGAAGTTCTGCGTGTTCGGGGACTCGTGACTGAACGAAAATTGTCGCTTCACCAGGGTTGACTCCAACCGATAGCCAATCGACGACAATATCGAATACCGAGTCGGCAATTCCTGCCGTATTTTCATAACCTGTCGTCAGTGCATGCCAGTCGGCGACAAAAAAGAAACACTGATACTCATGTTGTAATTCGACCCAATTCTTTAAAACGCCATGATAATGCCCTAAGTGCAAGCGTCCGGTTGGGCGCATCCCTGACAAGACTCTTCGGTTGCCATCAATACTCATAGTTATAACAATTAATCCTACTTGCTCAATATCATTAAGGAATAAACTATCCCCCGCCCAACTATCTGCAAAACCGACCTTTTCTTGCCAGTCATTGATGATAGTCAAAACACACCCTATCTATTAAGCTAATCATATTGTTAATTTGCTTTCATAGCGACTAAAACATGCCGTTTTAAGCAATAATATTAATTATCAGTATGAAGCTAATACGAAATATACTACGTACTCTATGAGCACTTCTGCAATAACACCAATTGATACGATAATAGAGAATGCAACGTCTTCACAACAGAAAGAACCACCTACAAAACGACTGCATATTGAAAATTTAAAAGGTAACAAAAACAATAATGGCGATTGAAGACATAAACTCGACAAGGGTAATGAGCATCAGACAGGCAATAGAGCAGCAGCTACAGCCGAGGCACATTGAAATTGTAGATGAAAGTCACCTACATGCGGGACATGCGGGAGCCAGGGACGGGAAAGGCCACTTCAAGATTATTATCTCAGCTGATAAATTAGATGCTAAGAGACCAATCGAACAACACAAGATTATCTACACCGTATTAAAAGAACTAATGTTGACTGATATACATGCACTAAGCATCGAGGTCCGCTCTTGATCCAGCCCTACCACAATATAATACGAGTATCGTTCGATACAAATTGCTCAGGAAAAAGATATGAAAAGTAACGCTTTAAAACTTGCCTGCGAGCTCATCTCTAGGGAATCAGTCACACCTGAGGATGCAGGGTGCTTAGATATAATCTCAGAGCGCTTGAAAAAGTGTGGTTTTTCCATCATTCGACTGCCAAGAAACAACGTTGACAACATTTTGGCGATACGAGGAGATTCTGGCTCATGTTTCGCCTTTGCTGGTCATACCGACGTCGTACCGGCGGGGGACTTAGAGGGCTGGGATACCCTTCCTTTCGAACCGACGATTAAGAATGACACTCTCTATGGTAGAGGTGCGGCCGATATGAAAAGTAGCCTGGCCGCCATGGTAGTCGCTGTTGAAAAGTTCACCGCTGCTCATCCTGAGAAGGGCGGGAAAATTGTATTTTTACTTACCTCGGATGAAGAAGGTATAGCGACAGATGGGACTGTGCGACTGATTGAATATCTAAAAGAGAAAAATATTAAAATAGACTGGTGCGTTGTAGGCGAGCCTAGCAGCGCAGAAGAGCTTGGCGATACAATTCGTGTAGGTAGACGCGGCTCACTCAACGGACAACTCACTGTTCAAGGAATACAAGGTCATGTAGCTTACCCATTTAAAGCTTCTAACCCTATACATAATGTGATGCCCGCGCTGAATGAGTTAGCTCAAAAAACGTGGGATAACGGAAATGATTACTATCCGGCGACCACTTTTCAAATTTCTAATATCAACTCGGGCGCCGGAGCAGAAAACATTATTCCAGGAACATTGACTGCTCAATTTAACTTCCGATTTTCTAACGAACAGACTTCAAAAAAGTTGCAAGCCTCGGTACATCAAGTCTTAGATAAAGCAAAAATAAATTACACAATCAACTGGCGTCTCTCAGGAAACCCATTTCTCACCCCAGGGGGTCGGCTTGTAGATGAAACAGTTGCCGCCATAAAAGAGGAGCTTGGCCAAGATACCGAGCTTTCCACAGGAGGAGGAACGTCTGACGGCCGATTCATAGCGCCTTTGGGAATTGAGCTAGTGGAAGTAGGCCCCATTAATGCAAATATTCATAAAGTGAATGAAAGCATACCAGTCGCAGATATAGACCGACTGTGTAATCTTTACTGCAACATCCTAAACAGGATGTTGCAGTAGTTATCAAGATAAAAGGCAGATACTAGTGATCAAATTGCGCTTCTTCAGTCGAACCAGAGAGAGCCGTTACTGAAGACTTTCCCCCTTGTATGACTGTAGTGACATCATCAAAATATCCTGCGCCAACTTCCTGCTGATGACTTGCAAAAGTATAACCGCGTCCTACCGCCGCAAATTCTTTTTCTTGCACCATCTCGACATAGGCAGTCATTCCGTCAGCCACATAGTTGCTTGCTAAATCGAACATGTTGTACCACATGTTATGTATCCCAGCTAACGTAATGAACTGGTATTTGTATCCCATGGCACCTAACTCACGCTGGAATTTAGCTATAGTTGCGTCATCCAAGTTCTTTTTCCAGTTAAAAGAGGGCGAACAATTATAGGCCAGCAACTGGTCCGGATATTTGTCTTTCACAGCTTCAGCAAACTGTCTGGCCTCATCCAGATCAGGGACAGCAGTCTCACACCAAATCAAGTCAGCATAGGGCGCGTAAGCTAGACCCCGATCGATAGCTTGTTCAATTCCCGCTTTAGTAACATAGAATCCTTCTGGAGTTCTCTCCCCAGTTAAGAATCGGTGGTCTCTAGGGTCAATATCACTCGTCAGTAACGCAGCCGCATTTGCATCAGTTCGAGCAAGCACGATTGCAGGCACACCACTGACGTCCGCAGCTAATCTTGCAGAAATTAATTTCTGTACCGCCTCTTGGGTCGGGACTAATACTTTTCCACCCATGTGGCCGCATTTTTTCGCCGAGGCTAGTTGATCTTCAAAATGCACCCCAGCCGCTCCAGCCTCGATCATCGCTGTCATTAACTCAAAAGCATTCAAAACGCCTCCAAAGCCGGCCTCTGCATCCGCTACAATCGGTGCAAAAAAATCTATCTCTGATTTGCCTTTATGCCACTGAATCTGATCAGCCCGACTAAAAGCATTGTTGATCCGCTTGACCATCGTTGGGACTGAGTCTACAGCGTAAAGAGATTGATCAGGATACATCGTTTTCGATGTATTCCCATCAGCAGCCACCTGCCATCCAGAAAGATAAATAGCCTTAACTCCAGCCTTAACTTGCTGTACAGCCTGACCACCTGTGAGCGCCCCAAGACATGGCACGAAAGCTTCTTCGTTCACAAGCTTCCACAATCTTTCCGCACCCCGGCGTGCCAAAGTATGTTCAACCTGCACGCTACCCCGAAGACGAACGACGTCAGCTGCGGAGTATGTTCTCTCTACACCTTTCCATCTTGGGTTAGTACTCCAATCTTTCTCTAATACTTTAGCTTGCTCATCCACCACTGACATTTTTAACTTCTCCAAGATATTAATTTACAATTAAGTTGTAGGCTTCAAGTGTAAGAAAATCTGCGAGATCATCAGACACTATAATTCCCTTTATTAAACCAGCAGCTTCTACAAAACGTCTGGTTTTATAATTACTACCAAGCGACTCTTTAACAGAGGCAAGCTCATCATCAAGAATGCTTAGAAAAAGCTCCTCTGTAACGGCGGTACCATCTTCAAATTCTGCTGCTTCGTGATGCAGCCATTGCCAAACCTGTGTTCTTGAAATCTCTGCGGTAGCTGCATCCTCCATGAGATTATTAAGCGGTACGCAGCCAAGTCCTGAGATCCATTGTTCAGTGTAGTGTAACGCAGCGGAAACATTGGCTATTAGTCCTTGAACAGTAATTTTCCCATCTGGGACTTTAAGGAGATCGCCTTGCGTGATAGCGATATCTTCCTGTCCTCGAAAAATCTGGTTATCCGCCGGCATAAGCTCATCAAAAATATCTTTGGCAACGGGGATTAATCCTGGGTGTGCGACCCAAGTACCATCGTGCCCGTTTCTGGCCTCACGCTCCTTATCAGCGTGCACTTTATCAAACGCCGCTTTGTTGGCAATCTCATCATTCTTGATCGGTATTTGGGCTGCCATTCCTCCCATAGCATGCACCCCTCTACGATGACACGTTTGAACAAGTAGCTGGGAATAAGCGTTTAAAAAATGTGCACTCATCCCGACTTCTGCCCTGTCAGGCAGGATAAATTCGGGATGGTTTCGAAAACATTTAATAAAACTAAAGATGTAGTCCCATCGCCCACAGTTCAGTCCCGCCGAGTGTTCTCTTAATTCCCACAGAATTTCATCCATTTCAAACGCCGCTGGAATGGTCTCTATCAGAACCGTCGCCCGTATACTTCCTTGGTCTATATTCATGAAGTTCTGGGCAAACTTGAATACATCATTCCAAAGTCTAGCTTCAAGATGACTTTCCATCTTCGGGAGATAAAAGTAAGGGCCCTGTCCTTTTTCGATAAGCTTCAACGCGTTATGGTAAAAAAACAAACCGAAATCTACCAAGCCAGCAGGAGCTGGAAGCCCTTGGAATAGAATGTGTCTTTCTTTCAAGTGCCAGCCTCTAGGTCGCACAAATAACGTAGCTGTTCGATTATTTAAAGAGTAAATTTTTCCATTTTCGTTAGTAAACTCAATAGTTCCCGCAACAGCATCACGCAAATTCACCTGGCCATTCATCATTACGGACCAGGTAGGGCTGGATGAATCCTCAAAATCAGCCATATAGACGTTAGCGTCGGAATTAAGTGCGTTTATCACCATTTTCCTGTCTACAGGGCCGGTTATCTCAACACGCCGGTCAAGCAAGTCAGATGGGATAGGTGCCACGGTCCATTCACTTTTTCGAACGTGTTCAGTCTCAGCCAAAAAATTTGGAAAAGACCCTTGATCATACTGGGCTTGTCTCGCAATCCGTCTCATCAATAGTTCATCAACGCTAGCGCTAAACTCGGTGCACAGAGCGTTTAGAAACCCTAGCGCGCCTTCATTTAGCACGGCCGAAAAGTCATCCCCAGTAGACGCGCAAATCTGTATGCCTGAATTATTTTCAGGTCTCTCATTCAAAGTCATTTTAAGTCGATCCTAAACTTTTTTTCCTCAATCTCTAGTATGCTTCAATGTCAGCCGCTCAAAGCAGTCAACGTTTTTATGATAATAAAATCGTTAATTCTGTTAAGAGAAAGAACTGAAAACCATGAGGAATTTGCTTGGAAGGATACGCTGCACCGCACCATTTGTCAATAAACGTACTGTTCCTTAAAGAGCTAAATTGTAAGTTAATTCGTATTGGACTACTGAAACAAGATTTTATATGTTCACGATGAAGTCTATTATTCGGCTCACGGAATTAGGTGATCAATGGCTGGCTAAAATGACAAAATAGACCAATACTGTAATTAAAGAATATGATGAAAGTACAAAACATGACCCAAGATAATAAGCCCAACGATGATGGTGGTTTAGCGGTAGCTGAAGCGCCGCCAAAACTAAAAAAACCACCGATGTATTGCGTGTTACTGATTAATGATGACTATACTCCCATGGAGTTTGTCGTTCACATACTAGAAAAATTCTTTAAACTGGACAGGACAGCAGCTACACAAGTTATGCTGGAAGTTCATACTAGAGGCAAAGGTATCTGCGGCACATTCAGCCGCGAAATTGCAGAAACAAAAGTAATGCAGGTAAACTCGTACGCAAAGGATCATGAACACCCACTGTTGTGTACTTTAGAGCTTGCGCCATGAATAAGTACCTAAGGAGCTAATCGTGTTAAGTAAAGAGCTTGAATCCACATTAAATGCCGCTTTTAAGATCGCCAGAGAGAACCGTCATGAGTTCATGACGGTGGAGCATTTAATGTTGGGATTGCTAGATAATCAAACCGCACTGAATATTCTGATGGCATGTGATGCGGACACGAATATATTACGACAAGAATTGGAAGATTTCATAGAAGAAAATGCCACATTACTTGCAGATGGTGATGAGAAAGATACCCAGCCGACACTCGGGTTTCAAAGAGTTCTGCAAAGAGCGGTTTTTCATGTGCAATCATCCGGTAAAAAAGAAGTGACTGGCGCCAATGTCCTTGTCGCTATTTTTGGAGAGAGAGATTCTCATACTGTTTATCTTCTGGGAAAAGCTAACGTAACCCGTCTGGACGTTGTAAATTGCATTTCTCATGGGAACAGCGAGCTAGGGGACGACGACAGCACCCAATCGACCGAAGCAGAAGATGAGAGTGGCGCCGAAGATACGGCAGAAACTGCTCTTTCTGCGTACACTGTCAACTTAAATGAGCGGGCCGCCGCCGGAAAAATTGATCCACTGATAGGCCGTCAAATAGAGTTAGAAAGAACCGTTCAGATCCTGTGCCGCCGACGGAAAAACAACCCTTTGTATGTTGGTGAGGCTGGTGTGGGGAAAACTGCCATTGCAGAAGGACTTGCTAAAAGGATTTTCGATGGCGATATTCCGGAAATCATGAGTAATGCTGTCATTTATTCACTTGACTTGGGAGCATTGCTAGCAGGTACGAAATACCGTGGAGATTTCGAGAAAAGACTGAAAGCGATCCTTGTAGAGCTAGAAAATGAAGAAGGCGCTGTTCTCTTTATTGATGAAATACACACCATCATCGGGGCTGGAGCGGCATCAGGAGGGGCTATGGATGCCTCCAACTTAATTAAACCTGTATTGGCTTCAGGAGCTCTAAAATGTATCGGGTCAACAACCTACCAAGAATATAGAGGCATTTTTGAGAAAGATCGGGCGCTTGCGCGTCGCTTCCAAAAAATCGACGTTAATGAGCCTACCGAAGAGGAAGCAATTAAAATCCTTCAAGGACTCAAAACCAGATTTGAGGAACATCATGATGTGAGATATACCAATCAGGCTCTTCGATCAGCAGTTGAACTGACAAGTCGATTTATGAGCGATCGGTTTCTACCGGATAAGGCGATCGATGTGATTGACGAAGCTGGAGCGCGCCAACGGATAGTCCCACCTAGCAAGCGACGAAAGACTATTTCGGTAGGGGAAATTGAAGACATAGTGTCTAAGATCGCACGGATTCCTCCAAAGACGGTATCAGCATCAGACAATAACGTACTCAAAAATCTAGAACGCAATCTTAAAATGGTAATTTTTGGCCAAGATAATGCAGTTGCTGGTCTTTCTGCTGCAATAAAAATGGCACGTTCAGGTCTTGGAAATGATGAAAAACCTATTGGATCTTTCCTCTTTGCGGGGCCCACAGGAGTGGGCAAGACAGAAGTTTCGAGACAGCTTGCACGAATAATGGGGTTAGAACTAATTCGTTTCGACATGTCGGAATACATGGAAAGGCACACCGTGTCTAGGTTGATTGGTGCGCCCCCAGGTTACGTTGGCTATGATACAGGAGGGCTTCTCACAGAAGCCGTAACCAAACAACCTCACGCCGTAGTGCTCCTCGATGAAATGGAAAAGGCGCACCCAGACGTGTTTAATATTCTTCTCCAAGTAATGGACCACGGAACGCTAACAGACGCTAGCGGCAGAAAAACGGACTTTCGAAATATTATTTTAGTTATGACAACCAATGCCGGTGCAGAGAAAATGAGTAGAGCCTCAGTAGGCTTTACTCGACAAGAACATGCATCTGATTCCATTGTTGAAATTAAAAAAATGTTCAGCCCTGAGTTTCGCAACCGACTGGATGCAACCATACAATTTGACACATTGGAAGAGCAGACAATCAGCTATGTCGTTGATAAATTCCTTGTAGAACTTGAGACTCAGCTGGATGATAAAAAAGTGACCATAGAAGTTGATTCTGAAGCGAGAAAATGGCTTATTGCTAACGGTTATGACCCACTCATGGGAGCAAGACCGATGAGCAGACTTATCCGAGAGAAAATCAAAAAACCCCTAGCAGAAGAGCTTTTATTTGGCAGACTAGCTAAAGGTGGTCATGTATTAGTCACCCTAGAAGCTGGTGAGCTCTCAGTTGAGATTGAGTCGGACGTCGCGGTAACCACTTAAAGGTAGAATTGTGCAAAACATAAAAAAAATAGACGAAAATACTTTTAGAGAAACCTTCGGCAGATACTACGAAGATTTTGAGGTGGGGCATAAGTATCAGCACAGACCCGGCAGGACCATTACAGAAACTGACAATACGTGGTTTACTTTACTCACAATGAATACCCATCCTTTGCACTTTGACAACGAGTATGCCGCAGCATCAGAGTTTGGAAAACCACTCGTGAATAGTGCTTTTACAATTTCTTTAATTGTCGGCATGAGTGTAAGTGACGTAAGTCAAAAAGCAATCGCCAACCTTGGTTGGAAAGAAATCTCATTGCCAGCTCCTGTTTTTGTTGGCGATACGCTCTATGCCGAATCTGAGGTATTGGCAAAACGAGAATCCAAATCACGACCAACAGCCGGAATAGTTACTGTTAAAACAATCGGTAAAAAAGCAGATGGCACCATAGTAAGCGACTTTGATAGGATCATGCTGATCCCAAAACGAGGACATAGCGTCGAGGATGTTGCTAATTACTGATCGATTTCTTCAAAACAATAGAATTTCTAGAAGAATCATATTCAATTTGCTTTTGGTGCGGCAAGTCTTCCTTTTCGCATAGAGAATAGCCACGCTCTTGAAACCAATGTGATGCCTGAGTGGTCATCACAAAAAGATTACTCAGTTGCCGCTCAAGAGCTCTTTTTTCAATCTCCATAAGTAATAAATCTCCAAAGTCATCACCACGGTAATCTTCGTGAACGGCAACACACGCAACTTCACCATCCGTTTCATCGTGAAGATACAAGGCAGCACAAGCGACAACTGTATCCTCACGTATCATAACAATGAAATTATCGATATCTTTGCCGACTAAATCGAAACTGCGACCGACCAATGCACCCGATTCCTGCATCGGGCGGATAAGTTCCAAAATACCAAGGATATCCATATCTGCTGCGGTTCGAATGCTGTCGAAAGGCGCATCGCTTAACATCGTTCCAACACCATCTCGAGTAAACAATTCTTTCAATATCGCACCATCGCTCTGACTATCAATAAAATGAGCTCGTTGAACACCAGATTCACAGGCTCTTATAGCAGCACCCAGTAATTCTTCCGTATAAGAACAATTTACTCCTGAAGCTAGGAGGGAGGCGCCTAACTCAGTGCCCAGTTGCTTTAAAAGCATTCCATCAGTGCTAAATACTCCATCACACTCAGTCAAAAAAATAAGCTTTTCAGCTTTAATACTCTGGGCAATTTCCACAGCTAAGTCAGAACCTTTAATATCAAAAATTTCTCCCACGGGACTATAGCCAATCGGTGAGACAAGGACTACATCACCGCTGTTTAATCGCGATTCGATTCCAGTAATGTCCAGAGACCTGACTTCTCCACAAAAAAGAGTATCAACTCCCTCAAGAACACCGCACGCTTTAGCAGTGACAAAATTACCACTAGATACTTTTGTGGCATCACTCCCTCGAAGAGCGCCCGCCCGACTCACAAAAGAGAAGTTAGATTCTATTGCCAGCCTCATTGCACCAATAACTTCACTGGCTTCGACCATACATTCGCGATCCATTACTATTCGATCAGCTACAGTAGCTGTCGTTATTCCTTTTGCTTCTAATCGCTCTGCAATTTGTTGGTTTGCTCCAAAAACCACAGTGATCCTAATGCCAACAGCCGACAGCAATATTAAATCTCGTGCCAAGCCGCGAAAACTGTCAGAAAGAATAGTTCCTCCATCAAGGTAAACAACAAACTTTTTAGCACGGTGAGACAAGAAATATGGAGACACTTCTCTTAATAAAGATATAGTAGGATCCAGTTCTAGTGGTGAGGAAAGTTTCTTCATGTAGTGTGCCTACCTCAATGTTTCTTGATATGCAGAGTTCGCCCTCCAACCATTATTCTAAAGAAATAGATGGGCTTTAGGCATGACTTAACCGAAGCTAGCAAATAAAATACTTCGACGGTATTTAATCTAGACGCTATCATAAACGTCTTTTACGAATAACAAAATAAAACGCAGGGAAAAAGTCGATGGTGGACAAGCTAAATAAGACTAGTGAACGTATTACCCAGCCCCGAGCACAAGGAGCCTCCCAGGCTATGCTGCATGCTGCCGGGCTCACAAAAGATGACATGACAAAGGGGCAAGTAGGAATTTCTAGCATGTGGTATGAAGGAAATCCTTGCAACATGCATCTCCTCAGTCTTGGCGCGGAAGTCAAAAAAGGAGTCCAAGACGCAGGACTTGTTGGCTTGCAATTTAACACTATAGGGGTAAGTGACGGCATATCTATGGGCACGAAAGGAATGAGCTACTCCCTGCAGTCACGAGACCTGATTGCTGATTCTATCGAGACGGTCATGGGTGGCCAATGGCATGATGCCAACATCTCCATACCAGGTTGTGACAAAAACATGCCAGGATGCCTAATAGCAATGGGACGAGTTAATAGGCCTGCGTTAATGGTTTACGGAGGAACTATTAAGCCTGGTTTTTCTAAAGGGAAACCGTTGGATATAGTGTCAGCTTTCCAAAGCTATGGAGAGTATTTAGGCGGACGCATCGATGATGACGAGCGCAGCGAAATAGTTCGCAAGGCTTGTCCTGGTGCTGGCGCATGTGGCGGGATGTACACAGCCAATACAATGGCCTCGGCGATAGAGGCTATGGGGATGAGCCTACCCTATAGTTCATCCGTCCCTGCGGTCGACCCTGACAAACTGAAAGAATGCCATCGGGCGGGAGAAGCAATAAAGAATCTACTCGAAAAAGACATAAAGCCACGAGATATAATGACTCGAGCTGCATTCGAAAACGCAATGGTCATTGTCTCCGCTCTCGGAGGTTCTACTAATGCAGTACTACATCTAATCGCCATGGCCCGTGCAGTTGATGTTCAGCTGACTATAGACGACTTCCAAAAAGTCAGTGATAGAGTCCCCTTCTTAGCAGATCTCAAGCCTAGCGGGCAATATGTAATGGAGGATCTCCATAATATCGGCGGCACTCCGGGTGTACTAAAGCTTCTCTTAAACGAGGGGTTGATTGATGGAACGTGTATTACAGTGACCGGTCAGACTCTCGAGGAAAACCTTGCCCCTCTACCAGACCTAGATACGGACCAAAAAGTCATCCGACCTGTTTCCAATCCGATTAAGGCAACTGGTCATATTCGAATACTCAAAGGAAACCTTGCGCCTGGTGGTTCAGTCGCGAAAATAACCGGCAAAGAAGGCCTTCGATTCGAAGGGCCCGCACGCGTCTATGATAGCGAGGAAGAAATGCTCGCAGGCCTTGAAAAGAAACAAATCCAGAAAGGAGACGTCATCATAATTCGCTATGAAGGCCCTAAAGGCGGACCTGGGATGCCCGAGATGCTTACCCCCACCTCCGCAATTATGGGTGCAGGTCTCGGGGAGGATGTGGCATTGATAACGGATGGTCGATTCTCAGGCGGGTCTCACGGTTTCATAATTGGTCATGTCGTACCCGAAGCTCAAGAAGGCGGGCCGATCGCACTGATAAAAAACGGAGACACTGTCGTATTAGACGGAGAACTGAATCGTATAGACGTAGACGTGAGCGAACAACAATTTTCAGAACGACTAGCTGACTGGGAGGCGCCAGACTATAAAGCGACCCGAGGAACTCTTTATAAATATATAAAAAATGTCAAAAGCGCGTCCGAAGGATGTGTAACCGACGAGTAATTTCCTCTTTTAAGCTCCCTTGGAGAGAGCCTTTGCATCATCACTCCAAGGGATGTAATTAGCTGGCTTTTATATGCCACCTTTAGTCAGTTTTTCTGGATCTAATAAAACCTCTAACTCCGAACGGCTTAAATCTGTGAGCTCTTCTGCGACATCGATCACCGGCTGGTTAGTTTTATACGCTGCCTTTGCGATTTCAGCGGCTTTTGCATACCCAATAATAGGATTAAGCGCTGTAACTAAAATAGGGTTACGGGCCAAAGCTTCCTTCAGCTTTTCTTCTTTGACAATAAATGTAGCAATAGCTTTATCAGCCAGCAATCTAGTAACGTTACTCAATAACAAGATACTGTCTAAAAGGTTTTGTGCAATCAGAGGCAGCATCACGTTCAACTCGAAATTACCAGACTGCCCCCCAATAGTTATCGCAGCATCATTCCCAATAACTTGTGCTCCAACCATAGCAGCAGCCTCTGGAATAACTGGGTTTACTTTACCAGGCATAATCGACGATCCTGGCTGTAATGCTTGCAGTTCTATCTCTCCAAGACCTGCCAATGGACCTGAGTTCATCCAACGTAGGTCGTTCGCGATTTTAATTATGGCTACGGCTAAAGATTTTAACTGTCCTGAAAGAGACACTGCCGCATCTTGAGTTCCTATGTAGTTAAAAAAATTATCCGCTGGTCGAAATTGAATTCCCGTTAAAAAACTCAACTCCTTATTAAACTCATCAGCAAATTCAGGGTGTGCGTTTATTCCGGTCCCAACCGCTGTTCCACCTTGCGCCAGTCGATAAATAGGCCCCTGATTATCTTCAAGCGCTGATTTAGCTTGATCGATTTGCGATGCCCAACTCAATAAGCTCTGACTCAATCTAATCGGCATAGCATCCATCAAATGAGTACGGCCCGTTTTAACATAGGTGTCGACACTTTCAGCTTTTGTCTTTATTACCTGTGATAAATGATTGAGAGATGGCAACAATTGCTGCTGCAGCCCTAAGGCTGCGCTAATGTGAATAGTGCTTGGGATGATATCGTTGCTACTCTGTCCGCAATTGACGTGATCGTTAGGGTTAACGGTTTGTCCTAGTATGCTACTCGCCACAGTCCCTAATACTTCGTTAACATTCATATTAGAGCTAGTACCAGACCCGGTTTGAAAAACATCAACAGGGAAATGGCTCATGAAATTATCGCAAGAAAGCATCTGTTCTACTGCTTTGCAAATTGCGACCCCAACATCCTTGGGAATCTGTTCTAACTTAACATTAGCGGTTGCGGCGGCAGCCTTTGCCGTTAAGAGAGCCCGTATAAAACTCTCAGGCATACCCCGTCCACTTACGGGAAAGTTTTCAACAGCGCGCTGCGTTTGAGCTGCATAAAGCGCATCACCTGGAACATTTAACTCACCCATACTATCTCGTTCAACACGAGTTCCCATACCATACTCCTTTACTATTACTCATAGAATTTTAAATGGACGTTATTCTTGATCTTTAAACTCGTCTTTCTCTTCAGAAAACCCAGACAGATGGGTCAATCTCTCGACAGTGATAACACGTTCTATTCTTCGGCCATCGATAATCCATGTCGGATAGTTCTGAATTTTCATTAACTCACACTCTGTCGTTCTTGGTCCATTCGGGCCGTATTTTGAACACTCGACGTAAGGGAGAGAAGCTGCCGCACCGCCAAAAAGACTTTTCTGTTCTTGGCAATGCACACACCAACTTGCTCCATAAAACTTAAACCCACGAGCGCTAAGATGCTCGGCAACTGCTTTCAATTTCAGGCTTTCTTCACTAGAAAAAGCAGTATCACTGCTATTTGCGACATGCATAACAAAAACGACTAACAATGCAAAAGTAACCCCAACCAGATGTGCCTGGTGTTGGCGTTCTCTCCCTGAAAAAAAACTTGCCTTTAGAAAAGCTATAGTCACCAGTAAAAAAGAAATAAAACAGTAAAAACAAAATGCCCCCACGATATAGTGGGCTACTACCATCAGATAGGCACTCACGAGAAATCCAATGGTCGAAAATATCGTCGCTAAATGCATTTTTCTTTTTCTATCTACGATACCGAGGGATGCAAAAACAATCCCTAGGTAAAGCATAGCGCCAAAAAAAGTTAACGGCATACCAAGGAAGTATGACCATTTACTGCTCTGGACAAGGTCACAACCGCTATTTCCTGAACAGTAAGGCAGTGATTCTTGCCACAGGTTAGACCAGAGTAAACCTAGACTTAATATGCACCCTAAAACACCTACTGCAGCCAACCACCAATCTTTTGAATCACGTTCAATTCCTCTAGAAGTAGTTTTTCGAGCGCTATTGTGTGGCTTTTTGATCTTATGTTTGTTTGACAATTTAATCTCTCTTTAAAACAGCGGTTTAACAAAGCATCGTTAGGTTCATCCTATAACAAGCAAGGATTTCTCGCCGTCACGAGCCGAACATTGTATCCTTAGGATATAATAATTTAAAAGAGCATGTTTGCTGCCACAATAATGACATGGGTTAATCAAATGAGCTATTTGTTGTCTGAATTAGCGGAAAAGTTCGAGGTTATGTTCACAGGTGACGGAAGTATTCGTATTGAAGGCGTATGCGGCCTGTCCGATGACAAAAAAAACCATCTAGCTTTCGTATCCCAGCGGTCATTTCTCGACTCTGCAAGTGCTTCTCAGATTTCTGGTTTTATATCTCATCCTGATTTCCCTGTTCCTGACAAGCCTAATCTTGTCTCTGAAAACCCAGAATACCTAATAGCAAAAATAGCAACACTGTTCGCCACTTCCAAATTAACGGGGTTGGATGCAATACATCCCTCAGCAACAATAGATGAAACATCTTACATAGCTGCCAATGCGCAGATAGGCGCTAATGCGGTTATTGGTGCAAATGTTAGTATTTCGGAAGGTACTCAGATTTTTCCGAATGTTGTGATTATGGATCGCTGTGAAATAGGTGCTAACTGTATTATTTATCCTAATTGCACGCTTCGAGAAGACACAATACTTGGGGAACGCGTCGTTCTTCAAGCAGGCGTGTCGATAGGTGCGGATGGTTTCGGTTACGTAATGAACAACCGAAAGCACTATAAAATCCCCCAATTAGGCAAAGTAGTTATAGAAGACGACGTGGAAATTGGAGCGAACAGCACGATTGACAGGGCTCGCTTCAACGAAACCCGGGTAGGGAAAGGCACCAAAATAGATAATCTAGTGATGCTCGCGCACAACGTCAAAGTGGGCGAAGACTGTCTCATAGTGTCTCAGGTTGGCATTTCGGGGAGCACACAGATTGGAGATCGTGTCGTGCTCGCTGGACAAGTTGGTACAGTTGGCCATATCACCATTGCGGATGATGTTACCGTCTTAGGAAAAGGAGGAGTCACAAAAGATATACTAACGCCTGGTACCTATGCGGGCATGCCCATCAAACCGGTGAAAGTCTGGTTGCGTGCAATAGCTAAACTTTATCGAAGTTTGAAATGACGAGAAGTAACCCTTACTAATTGGGGAAAAGGCCTGCCTTCGTTACCATAGCAGGCACTGCCGCCCTCAAAGGTCCTTCCAACCAGAGGGACGTGGATATAATCCCTTCTATATCGATGCCTGTCTCGTACCCCATTCGCTCAAGCATATATAAAACATCTTCCGTTCCGACGTTGCCAGTCGCTTTTGGTGCAAATGGACAGCCACCCACTCCACCGCAACTGGCATCAAAGATACGTACGCCACTTTCCACTGCTGCAAAAATATTTGCGACGCCTGTATTTCTGGTATTGTGAAAATGCAGTCTTAGGGGCACGCTTCCCATAGAGTCTCTTATAGTATCGACGACGCGTTTCACGTCGGAGGGGGCCGCCGCACCGATTGTGTCAGCAAGAGATATCTCATCTACACCCATATCTACTAGCGACTTAACTAAGTCTAAAACTCTTAAGGGAGACACTTCGCCTTCAAAAGGGCAACCGAAACTTGCGCCAATAGTAACGCCAAAAAAGCGCTTTTCTGTTTGCGCTATTCTTGCCATATTCTTCGTGCTTTCAAGCATTTCCAGCGCAGTCTTGCCTTGATTTCGCTGACAAAAAGTGTCGGTGGTAACAATAACGCAATTAATTTCATCGACCATAGTTGCTAAAGCTCTACTCAACCCTTGCTCATTGAGTACCAACCCAATAAATTTCACACCTTTCTCACCAAAAGGTAGCTTAGCAATCAATTCATCCACGTCGGCCATCTGGGGCACTCGTTTAGGATTAACAAAGCTCGCGACCTCAATTCTTCGCAACCCTGCATCTATCAAATTTGAAATGAACTGTAACTTTGTATCCGTCGTTAAAAGCTCCGCCTGGCTCTGCAAACCATCTCTTGGGCCAACATCAACAATTTCTATTCTATTATCCATAGTCTTTAATCTTCGATTAATTTTAAAGTGGACTCATTTGAGTTCAACATATCTATTAAAACACAAAAAGTACAATGCCTAGAAAATGTTATGCTCTTATAATATTTGGATAGTTAATTATAGGTATCTCTGAATGGCTAATTACGACTACGACCTTTTTACCATCGGCGGAGGCTCCGGTGGTGTAAGAGCAGCTCGATTTGCTGCTAATCTTGGAGTGAAGGTAGCCCTAGCAGAGGAGCGATACCTCGGCGGAACCTGCGTCAATGTCGGATGCATTCCTAAAAAATTATTTAGCTATGCTTCTCATTTTAGTGAAGAGTTCGCTGATGCTGAAGGGTTTGGCTGGAAACTTGACAAGCCTGAATTTAATTGGAAAACACTCGTTGCTAATAAAGATCGTGAAATCAACCGCTTAAATGGAATTTATGAAAACCTATTGAAAAATTCTGGCGTTACAACGTTTAGCGAACATGCTGAAATAATTGACGAGCATACTGTCGAAGTAGCAAATATTCGCTACACTGCGGAAAAAATACTGATTGCCACGGGTGGCTGGCCGTATGTCCCAGACTTTCCGGGTTCTGAATATGCGATCACTTCAAACGAAGCTTTTTATCTAAAAGAACTGCCTGCAAACATTGTTATCGTAGGCGGTGGATATATCGCTGTTGAATTTGCGGGCATATTTAATGGCCTTGGATGTAAAACGCATCAAATCTATAGAGGACCAATGTTTTTGCGCGGTTTTGACCTCGATGCGGCAAAGTTTTTAGCAGCGCAAATGGAGGGGAAGGGAATTGATTTAAGGCTTAATAGTGAAGTGTCCTCTATAAAAAAAGCAGATGTTGGCTACCAGGTTTTATTGGATTCAGGAGAACGAATTGACACTGACTTAGTCATGTATGCGACAGGTCGAACCCCTATGACTGATGGGCTAGGTCTTGAGTCATGCGGGATCGTAGTTGATAGCAACAAGGCTATTATTGTCGATCGTAACTACCGCACAAATTGTAGCTCTATATACGCCATCGGCGATGTAACCAACCGAATAAATCTTACGCCGGTGGCTCTTGCAGAAGGCATGGCATTAGTGGCTCACTTATACCAAAAGGATGAAAAACCAGTTAGCTATGAATATATCCCCTGCGCTGTGTTTAGCAACCCCAATCTTGCTTCTGTAGGGTATGACGAAGAATCTGCTCGCGAAAAATTTGGCGAGATTATCGTTTATCAATCGAGCTTCAGAGCACTAAAGCATACTTTGACTGACAATGATGAAAAAACATTCATGAAGTTGATTGTAAACCCCAAAAACGACAAAGTAATCGGCGCACATATGGTAGGGCCAGATGCTGGCGAAAGCATCCAAGGCATAGCGATTGCTCTCAAAGCAGGGGCTACTAAGCAAATTTTCGATCAGACTATTGGAATACACCCGACCTCTGGGGAAGAATGGGTTACCATGAGAGAGCCAACCAGATAGCCATACAACTAAATCTCTAACTACAGGAGTCTAGTAGAATGAAATTATACCTCGCCACGTTAGCACTTCTATTCCCGTTTTTAAGTATTGCAGGGGCAAGTAACACCTTAAAAGTGGGCGACCAAGCACCGAATTTTAGTCTTCAGGGATCAGATGGAAAGGTACATACATTATCTGATTATCTCGGGACTACAGTAGTGATCGCTTGGTTCCCCAAAGCCTTTACAGGCGGCTGAACCGCTGAATGTAAATCACTCCGTGAGAGTGAAAACTTCCTCAGCACTTTCCAGATGAAATACTTCATGGCAAGTACCGACGACATTGAGACTAATACTGATTTTGCAAACAAAAACGGCGCCAGTTTTCCTATCCTAAGCGATCCTAAAGGCCTTACAGCGGAAATTTACGGCATAAAAAGCATTCTCGGCTTTGCAAAGCGCCGGACCATTTACATAAACCCAGAAGGGAAAATCGCAAAAATTGATGCAGATGTTGGGGTATTATCTGCTGGGGCAGATATGGTTATAAATTTAGAGAGCCTTGGCGTAAAGAAGATAAATTAATCTCGGGTAGATTAAACAATTGCGTCTAATCAGCCAGACGTGATTTTCAGACGGGCCAAGACCTCACCCCTCATTAATGTTCTCGCCGTCCTGTGGATTTTGGCGTTGGATACTTTTAGCTTATCGGAAACGGAAATACTAAGTTCCATTAGTCCAGCGGCATGAGCAATAGTTATATTCTTATCAGTAGGCTTTGAAGCCAACAAATTTGGAATGGTGCCAGCGATACAAGCACCAGTCGCTAAGGCAATTGCGCCAGTTGCTGGGATAGCATGATGAGCTTTCCCCATGGAGAAAAAACGCGTACAAATATTCATGGCTTTTTGATTGAGCAGCTGACCAGACGCACTGGTGTAACTTATAGGCTTCGTTACGATAGCTATTTTAGGGGTTGCCAGTCGCAAAGTGGCTTCCGAGAGTGATGAAATCAACCCCGCGTGCATCGCTGCACTAGCGCGGACCTTCTCAATCAATACCAAAGTTTGTGGCTTTTGATTTAACTCAGTCGGCGTCTCATTTCCACTCAATCCAAACGTATCTGCCTCAACAAAAATCGTCGGATTTCCAGAAGCAATAATACTTACTTGGATAGAACCAAGTTCAGGAACGTCTATATAATCTATAGGATTTCGAGTGGGTAATACATGCGTAAAACTCCTAGGCACTGGGGTTTCAAATGTCACCGAAATGCGAGCTCCGGATCCAGGTACTCCAGAAATAACATAATCACCGTGTTGAAGAGGAGAACCTTCTTCATCAGTAGGTACTTCAACTAGCAGTCGTTGTTGTAAATTTTCCTGCCAAACTGACACTATAACTTTTTGAGGGTATGTTTCTACTAATTTTTCTTCCAAGGCATACAACCCTACGGCTGCAGCAAGATTGCCGCAATTCCCTGAATAATCGACGACCCCATCTCTTATCGACACATGCGCAAAACGGTAGTTAACATCGCAATCAACGCGTTCAGAAATAGACACAATCGCCGCTTTACTTGTGCTCGATGTGGCGCCCCCTAACCCATCCATCTGGGTCCCAAAGGTGTCAGGACTACCCAGTGCTGAAAGTATAATTTCGTCCTGGAATACTCTAGCTGACGGCAGATCATTTTCTAGAAAGAAAACACCTTTACTTGTACCTCCACGCATCCAACATGCTCGAAATGGCACGGTCTCAATTGTTGGAGTATGCATCTCCATATCTACCTTTCTAACAAACTGTTATTGGTTTGTTTTATAGAATCATCGTCTTGCATATTGCGCGCAAGGAACACAAATCGACCAGTCAGTAAAATCGCTCCCGTGCATAAAGATAGTGAAAGTCCTAACCACACTCCAGTTGCACCATACCCCAATGACATACCTAGAACATATGCTAGGACAAAACCAAACCCCCAATAATTTACGGCATTTAACATCAAAGGAATACGAGTATCCTTTAAGCCTCGTAAGACAAAAGCTGCCGCAACTTGGATACCATCGCCAAATTGTAACAAAGCGGCTAACCGGAATAAATGTGTTGATAAGGCGATTACAGAGGGATCGCTGGTATAAAGTTGCGCTATCACTGGGGCGTAGAAAAAAGTTGTTGCTGACGCTACCGTTGAGACTAAAGCACAGATTATAAGCCCGGTGTATCCAATACGAATGGCCGACCGTGTATCTCCTCGGCCAATTTCTTGCCCAACACACACGGTTAAAGCCATAGCAAGGCCCAAAGGCACCATGAAAACTAAACCTGAATAACTCAATACCACCTGATGAGCAGCCACAGCGACTGTCCCCAGCGTGGCCATCAGTAAAGCGACGGTAGTAAATAAACCAGACTGCAAGAAAAGTGACAGCCCGATGGGCATGCCTAAAGAAACCAGCCGACGTAAGACCGGCCAATCTATCCAAGAACTCAATTTAAAAATTTTGAAACTGCGGTAGTATTGAGAGGTAAGAGAGTACGTCACTAGCATAGCGAACATGATCCAGAAACTAATGGAATTACCTAAGCCACAGCCAGCAACACCCATGGGTTCGATCCCGAGCTTCCCAAACATTAGGACATAATTCAAAGCAACATTTACTGGCAGCATGGTACACATGACAACCATTATTGGAATTGTCCGTCCCACCCCTTCACTCATTTGCTTAAACGTATGATAGCCATAAGCAGCAAATACACCCCAGCTCAGCGCACTGAGATATTCTTGCGCTAGGGCGCTTACCTCGGGGTCGATGCCTAGATGAAGAAGGAAAGGTTCAAAAGACCGCATGGCAAAAAAAACAACCAACGACAAGCCGAGACCCACAACCAAACTCTGTCGGGTCTCATGCCCTATCTCCTCCAGCCTCCCCGCTCCATAATGCTGCGCTACCGTCGGTCCTAACGCCATAATCACTCCCAGTCCCAACAGGAATAAGGCAATCCATATGCCACTTCCAATAGCAACTGCAGCAAGCTGACTGGTACCAAGTTCGGAAGCCATCCTAGTATCGGCTACATTGATAGCAATACTTGAGAGATTGTTAGCGACTAAAGGTAGGCCGATAGCCATGATCTTACGCAAGTCTTGCCCTAAATAAGCCCCCGTTAATTTATACACATCAGTCCCATTTTCAAATAGAAAAGCCGAGACGCAATTTACACCGGATGATGAAAGCATCCAACCCACAAAAAATCAAAGGGACATCCCTATCTTTGGCACAGCATTTAGTAGCGTTCGAGTATAAACATGTTGAGGACGATGTAAGACATCATCAACGCTTCCGTACTCCACGATTTTCCCTTGGTGCATTACAGCTACTTGGTGTGCCAAATATGCTACAACCCCAATGTTATGGGTGACAAACAGATAAGTCAGCCCTAACTCCTCTTGTAAGCCTCTTAACAAATGTAATATCTGAGATTGCACAGAAACATCTAAGGCGCTGGTGGGCTCATCGCAAATTAATACTTTTGGCTCGACCGCAAGCGCCCGTGCAATACATATTCTCTGTCGCTGTCCGCCCGAAAACTCATGGGGATATCTTAATGCATACGATGGATCCAACCCTACCTGTAACAGGAGGCGCCTTACTCTATCATCGCGCTCGCTTTCATTAATTCCAATGTTTTGGGCAATCATTCCTTCTTTAATAATCGCTCCTACCAGCATTCTAGGGTTCATAGAAGAGTAAGGATCTTGAAAAACCATTTGGAGGTCTCCTCTATGCCTACGAAGTTGACGCCCACTGACATCGCATAGGTTGTCACCTCGGTAATACACCGAACCATGTGACGGCTTTATTAGCTGCAATATCGCTTTCGCCATAGTGGTTTTTCCAGAACCCGACTCTCCAACTAAAGCCAAAGTCCGTCCTTCTTGCAGTTCCAAGTCTACGTTATCCACAGCCACCATCGAGTTGCTACGCCTAGAAAAAAGCGAGGTTTTCCCTAGGAAAGAGACACTTAAGTTTTTCACATTTAGTGCTTTTTCCGCAGCAGGATGATCAGCACTAGGGTTCTCACTAAGTCGTTTCTCCCAACTTGGAATTGAGTCGAAAAGCTTCCGCGTGTATTCATGGGAGGGCGTCCTATAGAAATCTTCTCGATCCGCGGCCTCAATTATTTTACCTTCTTTCATAACTATGATTCGATCTGCTACCTGATATGCAACGGCTAAATCATGAGTAATAAAAATCATTCCCATATTTCTATTAGTCTGAATAGCTTTCATCAAAGACAACACTTGAGCTTGAATAGTGACGTCTAAAGCTGTCGTAGGTTCATCAGCTATCAACAATTCAGGATCTCCAGCCAACGCGATCGCAATCATCACCCTCTGTTTCATCCCTCCAGAAAACTCGTGAGGGTATTGACGACATCGGTGTTTGGGATTACTGATGCCGACAAGCACCAACAACTCCTCTATTCTTTCAAGCAGAGCTTTTCCATACAATCCATGGTGTCTTTTTAGCGACTCTCCTATCTGAGAGCCTATCGTCATGACTGGGTTCAAAGAAGATTGAGGCTCTTGAAAAACCATTCCAATACCTGCACCACGGATGTTCCGCATCGCTTTTTCCGGCAAGCCTAAGAGATCACTTCCTGCAAACTCTATCGACCCACTCTCAATAAGTGCAGTACTTGGAAGCAACCGTGACATAGACAAAGCTGAGATAGATTTACCACTACCTGATTCCCCAACCAGAACGACTGTCTCGCCTTTGGCAACGGTTAACTCAAACCCATCAAGCGCCAGAAAGCTCCCTTCGCCCTGGCCGAAACGTACTGATAGATTTTTAACATCAAGTAATGGCTTAAGCATATCCTCTCTCGATCTTCATACAACATTATTTCCAAAATTATCTAGTAAGTCATTCACTCTAGTTGAGCTCACGAAGACGTGGATCAAAAGCATCCCTGACAGCATCGGCAAATATATTTGCGGCTAAAACAAGGATAAACATAAAGATAAATGCTGCAAAAAGAGACCACCATACTACCGGTTCACGGGCTAATTCCAGTCTCGCTCCATTGATCATATTACCCCAAGATTCCATACTAGGATCAACGCCAATATTTAGGTATGACAAAGCAGCTTCCGCTAATACTAGTCCACTGAAATCCAGCACTATTGATATAGTTACGATATGCATAACATTAGGGACTACATGTTTCCAAATAGTAGTCCAGGGTACTGCGCCAAATGCTCGAGATGCATCTATATAAGCCGATTCCCTAAGTTTCAGTGTTTCTGCTCTTAAGTAACGACACAAGCCAGTCCAAGTAGTCACCCCCAATATAAGACATAAACACAGTAACCTGAGATCGGCTCGGGCGGTTACGCTAACAAACATCTCCGAATTATTAGCTAAATAAACGTCCAGCATCAAAGCAGAAGCTGCTATTAAAAGCACACTCGGGATTGACGACAGAGTGGTATATATATACTGGATAGAATCATCAACCCAACCTCCGAAGTAACCAGCAGACACTCCAAAGATAATTGCAAACGGCAACATCACCAACGTAGTTAAAGTACCGATAATGAGCCCAGTACGGGCACTCTTAAGAGCCTGATACAAGATATCATTACCGACTTGATCAGTTCCGAGGACATGATAGTGAGGGCACAACTGCAGTCCTATCCCAACCAAGACACAAATTATCCCAAATGACAGAAAAAAAGTCCGCCAAGAAAGTGAAGATTGGCCCCGAATGATTTTCTTAACAATTCCTCGAATGGCTAGTTTCTGTATTCTAGACATCATAAATATAATGATGGCACAGAAAAAAATCCAACCAGTTAATCCTTTTCCGATACCGACTACACTTCGATTTAGGATATCGTCTAATCGAGATGCAGGTTCCCGCAGATGAGAACCTGCGTGCTTTAGACGTGGATACTCGCGCACCATATTCCCATCTTCGTCTACCAAAGTTTCCTTGGTAAAAGCGTAGATAGAAAATGGAGCTGAGTAAGTCTTTTCTGTTCCGGCGATAATAGAGCCTAACACAAGATCTAGTACACTCGTTATCCTCGTACTATGTTGAATATCTTCACCGGAAGATGATTCTATCGTGGGATGAAAATGAACAGAATCCAGAATTGCTATCAGAAAATAAAAACTTAATACTACAACAGCACACATTGAAAATGGCTTAGAAACAACCTGCTTCCAAGGACGAAAAAAATGTTCATGCCTCAACGCATAAATTCCATATACCAGCAAGATGGCGATTAGCAGGAAGAGTAAAACATCAGTAGTTAAAAAAACGAAGGACATTATTTTCTATCTCAGACTAATTCTAGGGTCAACAAAAGTATAGGAAATATCGGTCAAGACAAGCCCTAGAATATAAAGTGCCGAACCCAGAAACACCATTGCGCGCACAATCGAAAAATCCTGAGATTGGATCGCTTCTATCGTATAACTACCTAACCCAGGGATACCGAAGAAGGCCTCTGTTATTAAACTTCCTAAAAAAAGAGATGGTAAAAGCGCTACCACTCCAGTCAAAATCGGTATCATGCCATTACGAAGCACATGCCCGTAGAAAACTACTTTTTCAGAAAGACCTTTAGAACGTGCTGTCCGAACATAGTCTTGATTAACCTCTTCAAGGAAAATCGTTCGGTACCACCGTGTGCCGTTTCCCAAGCCACCTACTACTCCAACGACAATAGGGAGGATCAAAAACTTTATAGCCAAAAAACCGTCATCAAATCCCGAGATAGGTACGATTTTTAGTAGCTTGCTAAACAAATATTGCCCACCGATGATATAGAACAATCCTGAAATAGACATCATACACACGCACATAATCACAGCGAAAGTATCTAAATATGTAGCACGAAAAAAAGCAACTGCAAGCGCTAGACTAATAGTCAAAAACAACCCTAAGATGAGAATTGGCAAGGTAATCATTAGACTAGGCCACATCCTTTGCGATATGTCATAGCCAATATCGCGCCCACTATCAGATTGACCAAAGTCAAACACGAATAACTTAACCGTCTTAGCGTAGAAAATGGTATCCAAGAGCTTGTCTCTGCCATGTTTTTCTGAGTTGTAAAACAATGGCCGATCATAACCACGATCGCCTTTCCATTTCTCGATAGCATCAGTAGTTACATATTTATTTCCTAGATGAACACGCGCCATATCATCGGGCGAGTTGACAACAAAAAATAAAAAAAACGTGATGATGTTAACACCCAGTAGGATTGGAAACGCATATAATAAACGACGTAATAAATAATCACTCATCGCGCACGCGCCTTCTCTCTAGCGTGGTATACAAACCAAGCAGGTAAAGCCATTAGCATTAGAAAGAAAAGACCAACAAGGCCTGGCCAAACAATAGGGTCATTCCATTCTCTTCTTTTCTCCATTCTCTGGGAAGGATCTATAGTTTTATACTTGAGAGTGTTCCTGGCCATAAGATTAGGATCAGCATTCCCATACCAACTATGCTTTAGAACATAGCTGGTCGGATGGAACCCCCATATCCAAGGAGCATCACGTCGCAGAATTTCAACCATTTCATTGATTAGTCTTTCCCGAGCAAGAGAGTCTGACATTGAACGGATCTGCAAGAATAGACTATCAAAATCTGAATTTTGATAGTTAACTGCGTTTTCGCCTTGAGATGTAATCTTCGCATTTGCCCCATAAAGCAAGAATAGGAAATTTTCAGGATCTGGGTAGTCTGCATTCCAACCCCATGAAAAAATTTGTGCACTTCCCGTACGTACTTTCTCTTGGAATCGATTGTAATCTGTCGCACGAACCACTAATTCTATACCTAGCTTTTCAAACTGTTTCCTATACCAGTTTAGCATCGCTTTACTTCCAGGTCCGGACGATACCGTGTCAAAAAAAAGAGTTAAAGGTTCACCAGTAGTGGAATCAATCCCATCTTGGTAGCCCGCCTGAACTAGCAGTTCTTGAGCTTCAGCTACCGACTTTCTAGACGGCTTGCCATCAATCCAATCATAAACATAGTTGTTTATTCCTTCCTTGCCACCTGAATATCCAAAAATACCGGGGGGAAGAGGCCCTTGTGCAGCCTGTCCTCGCCCATTCGCAAAAATAGAAATTAATTCTTCATAATCAACGACTATGGATATGGCTCTTCTCAGTAAGCGAGACCGCTTAGAATTTCCACCTAAGATAGGATCCACCATATTAAATCCCAAATATGAAATAGAGCTTTTAGTGGACGTTAGGAGTTCAACTCCTTGTTTGGTCATATCATCAGTCAAATGGGGCTCACCCGCAGAACTGAAGCTTATCGTTTGATCAAAACTCTCAGCAACCACGCCAGAGGAGTCATAGTAGCCTTGAATAAACTTGGTCCAAGCCGGAATAGACTCTTTTTCTAGGCTAAAATATGCCTTGTCTATAAATGGCATAATACTACCTGCCTTTGGATTCTTTTTTTCTAGAACTCGCGAGTCCTTAGGAAAAATCTCCCCTCTAAAGTTTGGGTTACGCTCTAACACCATGCGTCGATTAGGATTGTTTTCCGTTAGCATATATGGACCAGTTCCCACAGGATACCAATCAAGGGAAAGGTTTCTCTCCTGCATTCCTGGCTGATTGTAAAAAGCATCGGCTTCCCATGGAACCGGTGCAAAAAAAGACATCGCGAGCCAGTAAATAAACTGAGGGTATTTCCTCGTTAATCTTATCTCGTAGGTGTAACGATCGATGACTTTTGCGCCTTCGAAACTAGTCTGGCGCAAAGCCAGTGGCTGATCTAACAGGCTCTGCGCTTTTAGCCTTTCTCCAAACGGCGCAAAGTCTTTGATATATCTCGCCATGAAGCCAGCGATTGGGGAGTGCTTAGAAGGTAGCATAAGCCGTTTTATTTGATAGACATAATCCTCTGCAACCAGTTCTCTCGACCCTAAAAGTTCAAAGTCACTCAATACTGATACCCCACCTAAGTCGAGCCTACTTAGTCCATGGTATACATATTGACCATCTTGATCCTTCGCAAGAGATGGATGAGGCTGAAACTGGATACCTTTTTTAACGTTGATGCGGTAAACCACTTCCGCTATTTCAGAATCGGTAGCATCAGTCCCAATAACTTCTCCGTTTGTATTCAGATAAAGTGGCTCGGGCATTCGCTCGGCAGTTAATGGAACTAAGCTATATGGCCTATCAAAAAAATGGTATTGTACGACAGGTTCATATATTTGAGCGGTAAATATGGCCTCGCCCTCGCTGTAAGATGACACAGGATCGAGATGTTTAGGACGCTCTGAAAATGAGCTATAGTAGATATTAGAGGTGCTATCTTTGGAAGGATATGGATTGTTCCAAGGGTTTTCACCGCAAGCCGAAAGACTCATGAGTAAGCACCCTAAAAAGCGCCAACGGAAATTTAATGTCATAGAAAACCTTACAATGTAGTTTATAAAATGAACATAAACTGAGATTATAATGCGGACAGGTATCAGGTACACGTCGAAAGACTAGAATAAACCAAAAAACAACGTGGTGAGCACATAATGGGAATACTAAACGGTAAACGAGCACTAATAGTAGGTATAGCTAGTAATAAGTCAATAGCATGGGGAATAGCGCAAGCAATGGCTCGCGAGGGAGCAGAAGTTGCTCTAACCTACCAAAATGACCGACTGAAACCTCGAGTCGAAGATTTTGCTAAACAGCTCGGCTCCGACGTTACGGTCCAATGCGATGTCGCGAGCGATGCTGAAATTCAAAATGTGGCAAATTATGTTGAAAGCCGCTGGGGCTACCTAGATATTATGGTACATTCGCTGGCTTATGCGCCGAGAGAAGAACTACAAGGAAACTATCTAGACAGCGTTACTAGGGAAGGATTCTCAATAGCCCATGAAATAAGCTCATACAGTTTTGCAGCTCTCGGACAAGTATTGCGGCCTCTAATGAAGGGTCGGAACGGTTCAATGCTAACACTTAGTTATCTAGGCGCCGTCAGAACAATGCCCAGTTACAACGTAATGGGCCTCGCAAAAGCTAGTTTGGAGGCAAATGTTAGGTATATGGCAGAGAACTTAGGGCCGGAAGGTATCCGAGTAAACGCCATTTCTGCAGGCCCAATAAGAACTCTTGCAGCATCTGGGGTGAAAGATCTTCGGAAATTCTTATCTTATGTTGAAAATACTGCTCCTCTTAGAAGGAACGTGACTACTGATGAGGTCGGAAATGTAGGTGCTTTTCTATGCTCCGACATGGCATCTGCCGTAACTGGCGAAATCACCTATGTCGACTGCGGGTTTAATATAATGGGGATTGCTGACGTTTAGTCAGTACCGGTAATGAGCGAGCAACATTCCAACCGACTACTTTGGGCAATGCTAGCAGGTGTAGTAGGCGGTGCCACGGCAGGCACAATTATTGGCCAACCTATGGTGGGAATAGAGTGGATCGGTACCTTGTTCCTGAACGCGCTAAAGATGACTATCATCCCGCTGGTAATTGCGGCGGTTATTACTGGCGTGGCCTCGCTTGGTGACGTTCGTAAGCTGGGTAAGATTGGCGGTTACACCCTAGGGTATTACGCATCAACTACTGCTGTCGCAGTTTTAATCGGTCTTGCAGTTGTCAATGTAGTCGAACCTGGTGCTGGTATTACTTCAGCGGATATCAATGCCGATAACTCCTACGATGCAACAGAAAGAACTCCGATTGGCTTCAGTGATATTGTCCTGTCTGCGGTGTCACCAAATCTAGTTGCAGCCGCTGCAGAAACTAAACTTCTACCTATCATTGTTTTCTCTCTGATTTTCGCAGCCGCTCTAACCACTCTCGGCGCCAAAGGAGAACCCACACTTAAGTTCTTCGAAAGCCTCAATCATGTCATGATGAAAATGATAAATTGGATTATGTACCTAGCGCCCATTGGGATCTTCGCGCTAATTGCATCCAGACTAGGAAAAGCCGGCGGTGGAATGGCTTTTCTTCATGAAGCTCAGGCCATCGGTGGGTATGTCATCGCAGTCCTTGTTGGACTTGCAATCCATTCTATATTTTTATTTTCTGTTCTACGATTATCAACAGGTAATGGCCTAGACTTTTTGCGACACCTATCAAAAGCTCTTTTCACCGCGTTCGGGACTGCGAGTTCTTCAGCTACACTCCCTTTAACTATTAGCGGAGCCAAGAGTGCAGGAGTAGACGATAGGGCGGTTCGGTTTGTGCTACCAATCGGCGCAACCATAAATATGGATGGAACTGCGCTTTATGAAGCAATAGCGGTAATGTTTATAGCCCAAGTATACGGAATTGAAATGGGAGTAATGGAACAAACCATTATATTTGTGACCGCTACACTGGCCGCCATAGGAGCTGCCGGGATTCCGCAGGCAGGCCTAGTAACAATGGTTATAGTTCTCTCTGCGGTCAATTTGCCATTAGAGGGAATCGCACTTATTCTTTCCGTTGACTGGTTCCTAGATCGATTCCGAACCGTTATAAATGTTTGGGGAGACAGCGTAGGTTCTGCATTAGTAAGCCGTGTCATGCGCAGCTGAGTCATTATCTCGTTTGCTTCGTCTCAACCCGTTACAGCCTATCCTGAAAAATTTTAATACTGGATTGTGCTCTAAGATTTCTGACATAGTCTCTCCACTCGTCAGTAACTCTCTGGGATAGGAGCCGCGTTTTGTATCGCTCCTTTTCCTCTAAGTCCATTTCAGAAATTTCAGGGAAAACCAAATTAGAAACTTTAACCACCACAAAATCGGATATTCCAACAGGGGCACCTTTATACGCTACACCCGAAGAGAGTACGGCACCGAAAGCAACTTCCAATACAGCTGAGTTCACCTCGCTAGACTGCCGATCTACGCTTTTCACTTCTTTCCAATCTAACCCTTCAGATTTCAGTAGTGTTTCCGCATCTGCTCCGGCCTCAATCCTTGAGACTAAATCCTCACCTTTGCCCCTCACTATTTCTGCCAATCGTTCGGACAGTAGATCTTCCTGAACAGTAGCCTTTACGTTGTCATAAGGTCGGATAATTGAAGGCTCATGAGTGATAACTCTAAATGACACAAGTCGGCCATCACTCAACTCAATTGGTGTCGAATTCAAACCTTGCTCTATCACCTGAGGATCAAAAGCAGCACTAATTGCTTCTTCAGAAAACAATATAACTAGTGCCTCTCGGCTCAGGAGCCCGGTCGAGCGAACCTCCAGGTCCATAGACTCAGCGACCGTAGAAAAACTTTCTGGATACTCATAAACAAAATTAGAAAAATCCTCCGCTTTTTCAAAGAAAAGCTTTTGTCCTTCTAGTCGCACATATGACGCAGTAACTTCTTCAAGTGCTTCTTCATAGCTTTTTTGACCGCCTGGAGAGATAGCTTTCAATTTTATAACCTGGACGCCAAAGTCCGTACGGACTGGTTCACTTACCTGATCTAGCTTAAGAGCAAAAACGCTATTCTCAAATTCAGGGGCCATTACACCTCGCGCAAAAAAACCTGTGTCTCCGGCATCTGCGCCGTCTACATCGCCAGAGGCGATCTGTTTTAAGACTGAGGAGAAGCTCTCGCCTTCCGAAATACGAGTCCTTAGATTATTCGCTTTCTCATAGACTGAGGCGACACTCTCATCGCTAGCATCTCTAGGTAATCTGAACAATATATATTCGACATCACGCTCTTCAACAACCGTGTAATTCTCTAATTCTTTTTCATAATGAGCTTGTAAATTTTCACCGGTTGGCTGAATTGAAGCCGCTAATGATTCAGGAGATATGTCTACGTAGCTTAAATTAACTTTCTCAACAACTCGGTATCTTTCTTCATTCGCAGTATAAAATTCTCTAGTCGTCTCATCAGTAAATAGTACTTCAGATTCATAAACACTACCGGGTATAACCGCGTAACCGAGATCTCTTTGTTGGTTGACGAGCCTGAGCAACCTATCAGTTTCAGATTCAGGCGTAAACTGAGACCCTGCGATGCCTGCGTATAACTGAGACCTAGTTATTTCATTCCTTAACCGCTGCTCAAAAGTAGATTCAGAATAGCCTAACAATCGAGTTCGTTGGGAATAAAGTTCCCTAGAAAACCTTCCCTGTTCATCGTGAAAGACCGAAATAGACTGAAGCTCTGACGCTAGCTGAGCGTCGCTAACCCTCAACCAGTTCTCTGAAGCAAGACCATCGACCAGCTGATTATCTATCAACTCATCAAGTACTTGCTGTTTGATTTCGGGCTTATCCCAATCTAAAGCATCGAAGGAATCTCCAAGCATTGCTTGTGCTCTTTGTCGGAAGCGCTGTAAGTTGAGCTGAAATTCGCCAAGGTAAATCTCTTCCCCCGAAACCTCTGCGACTGTGACTTTGGATCCTCCGCCAAGGTAGCTCTGAACGCCTACCAAAACGAACGTGAGAGAAATGAGTCCCACTATGATTCCTACAACAAGACCTTTAGACCGATCTCGAATAGTTTGTAACATTGCTAGGTCTCCCAGTAAAATAAAACCGACCTAATTAATCACTTCGGCTCACAAGCAATACACTAATAATCTAACGCTGCACACTCTGTCTGTGCGCAGCATATCATTCTCATAATAGAAAATGGCGGAGCGGACGGGACTCGAACCCGCGACCCCCGGCGTGACAGGCCGGTATTCTAACCAACTGAACTACCACTCCGACGATTATTTTTGGTGGGTGCTGAGGGGATCGAACCCCCGACCCTCGCCTTGTAAGGGCGATGCTCTTCCAGCTGAGCTAAGCACCCAAACTGGTATTCTAGTTTACTGCATCCTTAAGAGCTTTACCTGCTTTGAACGCTGGAGCTTTCGATGCCTTAATCTTTATAGCTTCGCCGGTTTGAGGATTACGACCACTTCTAGCGGCTCGGTCTCTCACCAAAAACGTACCAAATCCAACCAGCGTAACTTGATCGCCTTGCTTTAAAGAACCGGTGATAGTATCAACAACTGCATCTACTGCTCTCGCGGCTGATGCTTTAGACATATCTGTAGCCGTAGCTACGGCTTCAATCAAATCTGCTTTATTCATAATTTCTTCCCTTAGTAGGACATCAGCGAAGGTTTCACTGATGCTCTTTAAAACGATTTATATCAAGCGTGCAATTTAGCGTCAACGACTGCTTTTAATGCAACACCATTATACCTCTAGAACCTAATGGCGCCTAGCGGTTTCCGCGGATAAGTTTTTTCCCGTGACATCATCAGCTTCGACGGCCTCTTTGTTACTTTCATCCACCTCCAAAGGTTTGGGAGCAGTTCTCAGAGCTACATCAAAAACCTCATCAATCCATTTGACGGGAATTATCTCTAATTCTTTAGTTATCTTGCTAGGAACCTCAGCAAGATCACGCTCATTGTCTTTAGGAATGATAACTTGCTTTATCCCTCCGCGCAGAGCCGCAAGCAGCTTTTCTTTTAAGCCCCCTATCGGCAGGACCTCTCCTCGAAGCGTAATCTCTCCAGTCATCGCTACTGCAGCTTTAACAGGTATTTTCGTAAGCGCTGACACCATCGCCACGCACATGCCTATCCCAGCACTAGGACCGTCTTTAGGTGTGGCCCCCTCAGGTACATGAAAGTGCACATCACTGCGACTATGGAAATCTGCAGCTATTCCAAGCGAAGTAGCACGACTTCGGACAACGGTCATTGCCGCCTTGATAGACTCTTGCATAACGTCACCTAAACTACCGGTATATATCTCCTTTCCTTTCCCCGGAACAACAACAGCCTCGATTGTCAGCAAATCACCACCAACTTCTGTCCATGCCAACCCAGTTACTTGCCCTACGCGATCTTCCTCTTCACCAAGACCAAATCGAAACTTCTGCACTCCCAGATATTTATCCAAATTCTGCTCCGTAACAGATATTTTTTTTGCCTTCAGGTTGGTCAGTAAATGTCTGACTACTTTCCGGCAGATATTTGCGATCTGTCGCTCCAAGCTTCTGACTCCAGCTTCTCTCGAGTAGTAACGGATAATCCCACGCACAGCAGACTCACTGATTTTCAATTCATTATCTTTAAGACCGGCATTCTTAAGTTGCTTCGGCACTAAGTATTTGAGCGCAATTCTAGTTTTTTCCTCTTCCGTATAGCCAGATATATTGATGACTTCCATTCGATCCATTAGTGGGGCAGGGATATTCATGGTGTTAGCCGTCGTTACAAACATCACTTCGGAAAGGTCATAATCGAGTTCCAAATAATGATCATTAAATGCTGTGTTTTGTTCTGGATCGAGCACTTCCAACAGAGCGGAACCTGGGTCTCCCCTAAAATCCATTGCCATTTTGTCTATTTCATCTAGCAAAAAAAGTGGATTCTTTGTTTTTATTTTCGACATATTCTGGACGATCTTTCCTGGCATCGCTCCCACATAAGTCCTACGATGCCCACGAATCTCCGCTTCATCACGAACCCCACCCAGTGACATGCGCACAAATTTTCTATTAGTGGCACGTGCTATGGATCGCCCGAGAGATGTTTTACCCACACCAGGAGGCCCTACGAGACAGAGAATGGGTCCTTTGAGTTTTTTAACCCGCTTTTGAACTGCAAGGTATTCAAGGACTCGTTCTTTTACTTTTTCAAGGCCATAGTGATCTTCATCTAGAATTTTTTCGGCTTTATCCAGCTCAGTTCTAACTTTCGACCGCTTTTTCCAAGGTACACCGACAACCCAATCAATATAATTTCTAACGACAGCCGCTTCGGCAGACATGGGAGACATCATTCTTAATTTTTTGAGCTCACCTTCAGCTTTTTCTAGAGCTTCTTTTGGCATGCCCGACGCCTCGATCTTTTTTGCAAGCTCATCAAATTCACTTAGGCCTTCCTCGCTTTCCCCAAGCTCATTTTGTATCGCTTTCATTTGCTCATTTAAATAGTACTCTCGCTGGCTTTTTTCCATCTGTTTTTTAACGCGCCCGCGCAGTTTTTTCTCTACTTCAAGAAGATCGATCTCTCCTTCCATCAGCCCGATCAAAAATTCAAGTCGTTCTGAGAGGTCTATTATCTCAAGAATTTTCTGCTTCTCTAGCATTTTGACATTTATATGGGCCGCTATGGTGTCCCCAAGTCGAGAAGGATCATCAATACTGGTCAAAGAAGAAATTATCTCAGGAGGTATTTTCTTGTTTAATTTAGCATACTGGTCGAATTGGCCCATAAGCGCTCGCGTTAAGGCCTCGCCTTCCCTTTCACTAGGCTCTGACACCTCTAGCTCTTTTACAGTTGCGGCATAAATGTCTTTAGCATCAACAAAGGATTCAATCTCAGCTCGACAAACCCCCTCCACCAATACTTTAACTGTCCCATCGGGCAGCTTAAGTAGTTGTAATATATTTGAAATGGTACCAACACGATGAACATCCCCCTCGCTGGGGCTATCTTCTCCTGCATCTTTCTGACCCACAAGAAAAATCTGTTTCCCATCCTCCATAGCACTATCGAGAGCTGCAATGGACTTCTCTCGCCCAACGAAAAGCGGAATAACCATATGCGGGTAGACAACCACATCTCGTAACGGTAATACAGCAAACTCTTTAGAATGATTACTCATGCAAGAAGTACTCCTAAGGCTATGGGCAAATTTTTATTGTTGATAATAATACAAAAAACACGTCTGTCCTGCCTTAAAGCAAAGTTGCGAAAGTCAGGCGAGAATACAAAAATTGTATTCTCAATGACTGCATTTACTCTGAAGCAGCCGTGGAAGAAACTTCTGAACTTTCATATATTACTAGCGGGTTACTCTCGCCTCTTATTGCACTTTCATCAACAACCACTTTTGTCGCGTTTTTTAACGACGGTAACTCATACATGGTGTCTAAAAGATTTTTTTCAAGGATTGAACGTAAACCCCTAGCGCCACTTTTTCTTTCCAGCGCTTTATCCGCTATAGCTAGCAAAGCATCCTCTCGAAACTCAAGCTCGCAATCCTCCATCTCAAACAGTTTTGCATATTGCTTAGTAAGCGAATTTCTCGGTTCCACTAGAATTTGCACTAATTGCTCTGCATCCAACTCTTCCAGAACAGCTAAAACAGGCAGCCGTCCAACAAACTCCGGTATTAATCCGTACTTAACTAAATCTTCAGGTTCAACTTGCTGCAAAAGCTCAGATGACGATTTCTTGTCATCTTTTCCTTGCACTTCAGCGGAAAACCCCATTCCACTCTTCTCAGATCTAGCCCTAACCGTAGTATCTAGGCCAGCAAAAGCCCCGCCACAAATAAACAGGATATTGCTCGTATCAACTTGCAAAAATTCCTGTTGAGGATGCTTTCTCCCTCCTTGAGGAGGAACAGACGCGATAGTTCCTTCTATGAGCTTCAGGAGCGCCTGTTGAACCCCTTCACCCGACACATCTCTCGTTATAGACGGATTGTCAGACTTACGCGAAATCTTATCTATCTCATCAATATACACAATCCCAGTTTGGGCTTTCTCTACATCATAATCACACTTCTGCAGGAGTTTTTGGATAATGTTCTCTACATCTTCCCCGACGTAACCTGCTTCCGTAAGGGTCGTCGCATCAGCTATGGTAAATGGGACATTGAGCAGCCTTGCCAAAGTCTCTGCCAGCAGGGTTTTCCCACTACCAGTTGGCCCCACAAGCAGCACATTACTTTTGGAAAGCTCGATATCGTCTTTTTTAACTCGAGTATCCAATCGCTTATAGTGATTATAGACGGCAACGGCCAGTATTTTTTTTGCCTCATGCTGTCCAATTACGTACTCGTCTAAGCTGTCTTTGATTTCTTTCGGTATGGGCAGCTTCGCACCCTTATCAGCTCCCGCTTTTTCTTGGATTTCTTCTTGGATAATATCAGTACACAGTTCAACGCATTCGTCACAAATAAAAACTGACGGGCCTGCAATTAATTTCCTGACCTCATGCTGGCTCTTCCCACAAAAGGAGCAATAGAGTAATTTATCACTGTCCGCCTTGGGATTATCACCATCACTCATACAGCATCACCTCTTCAATCATCAAAAAAATATTTTAATCTTTGGCTTTTGTCGCTTCTCGACTAGATAGGACTTCATCGATAATTCCGTAATCAACGGCTTCTTCTCCACTCATAAACCGGTCTCTGTCTGTATCTGCTTCAACTTTTTCTATAGGTTGCCCAGTATGAGTTACTAAAATCTGATTCAATCGCTCGCGTGCTTTCAATATTTCTTTAGCATGAATATCAAAGTCAGAAGCTTGCCCTTGAAAGCCACCCAGTGGTTGATGAATCATCATTCTAGAGTGCGGCAAACAATATCTCTTTTTGGCAGCCCCACCTGCTAATAGCAAGGCACCCATGCTAGCCGCTTGGCCAATGCACATTGTGCTAACATCAGGTTTAATAAACTGCATCGTATCGTAAATTGCCAATCCGGCAGACACTGAGCCTCCTGGAGAATTGATGTACAGATGTATGTCCTTATCTGGGTTCTCTGACTCTAAGAATAATAGCTGCGCAACCAACACATTCGAAACATAGTCTTCAACAGGGCCCACCAAAAAGATCACACGCTCTTTCAGTAATCTAGAGTAGATATCGTAAGCCCTCTCTCCTCTAGCAGTCTGCTCAACTACCATCGGTACTAGATTCAAGCCGCGAGGAGCATTTTGCCCTGCCGAAAAATCAGAGATCTCTATTGCCATTACTTAATCTTCCTAATTACTTAATTACTAGTCTGCATCGGATTCATTAACCCGTCAAATGAGATGCTCTCTTCTTTAATATCAGCCTGCTGAGCAAGCCAATCAACCACAGTTTCTTCTAAACAAGCGCCTTCTATTTGCTTAAGTTGTTCCGGATTTTCGTAGTACCATTTTGTAACGGCTTCCGAATCTTCATATCCGGCTGCCATCTTAGAAATCATTTCTTTAACTTTATCAGGCTCCGCTTTCAGTTCTTCTCTCTTAATTATCTCCGCCATCAAAAGGCCCATCTTTACACTGCCCTCAGCCCTGTCGGTTAAGGCTTTTTCAAAAGCTTCCTCGTCGTTAGAAGGATTGACCCCTCTCATCATTAGCTCTCGAGACATTTGCTCTCTCTGCCGACCCACTTCCTCTAATACTAGGCTTTTAGGAATCTCAAACTGGTTCACATCCATCACTTTTTCCATAATTTCATTACGGAACCTCATTGTCTGAGTCTTCTCGCGCTCTTTTTCCATATTCTCGAGCACTTGAGTTCTGAATGCCTCTTCTCCACCCTCTTTGACACCGAATTTTTCGAAAAACTCATCGTCCAGTTCCGGCAAAGCTGACTCAGAAATTTTCTTCACTACGATATCGAACTTTACCGGTTTTCCGGCTAAAGCTTCATTTTGATAGCCTTCTGGAAATTTTAGAGCTAAAACAGGAGTATCGCCTTTTGATTGCTCCACCAATCCATCTTCAAAACCCTCAATCATGGTTCCTGCACCCAGAGACACCTCAAAGTCACTTCCAGTCCCGCCTTCAAAAGGCTCGCCCTCGATACTGCCGGAAAAATCAATAGAAAGCTGATCTCCAATTTTCGAAGGCCTATCGACCTCAGTCCAAACTTTGTGATGATCACGAAGCTGTTCCACAACTTTCTCTAGATCTTCGTCACCAATATCGCAACTCAGCTTGACAACGTTGACCTTCTCTAATGATGCGGGCTCGATAACCGGAAAGACTTCAAAAACTGCAGTGTACGTGAGGCCTGATCCAACCTTCGACGAAACCTCGTCTATGGCAGGCTGTCCAGCCGGTTGCAGACCTTTAGAAGTCAACGCCTCGCTGAAAGTACTTTGCAGTGTTTCTCCAACTACCTCATCCCTCACCGAGGCTGTGTAGCGTTGCCGAACAACGGAGAGAGGTACCTTCCCTTTCCGAAATCCATCTATTGTCACTGTTTGAACTAACTTGGCAAGACGAGATTCAACATCAGTCGAGATACGCTCTTCTGGTATTTCAACTTTCATACGTCTTTCAAGCACTGAAGGCTCTTCTAAAGAAATTTGCATCTAAAAAACTCTATTTTATTAGTTTAAAGGCAAATAGACTGCCGCCTATTTGGTACGAAAGGAGAGACTCGAACTCTCACGGGTTACCCCACTGGCACCTAAAGCCAGCGCGTCTACCAATTCCGCCACTCTCGCATTACTCGCCTAGAATATCTTACTAACATTGTCACGTAGAACTAGCCATTAATTGCTTCTTAATTCAATCAATATCTCGCGTCCAAATGACAGGGCCAGAAGCTACTCTGTCCAGACATTATATGACGAGGCTCTAACTCTTAAAACCCCCAAAAATGCCTTTAAAACACTAGCGATTTCTTTTTTGGTTGATTTTAGTTACGTTATAGTGACAAATTTCTTACGCTTTCGGGAGTACTAAAGATCAATGATTAATTTTAACCAGAAAAAATTTGAACAGCTACAAGGAAAAGTGATGGGAAATGCGGCTGGCGCAGTCGGATTGCTCATGGCATATATAGGAGATCAGGCCGGCGTCTACCGGGCCCTTGAAAAAATCGGCCCATGCTCACACCAGAAACTCGCAAAAGAAGCAAATGTCGACGAAAGATACTTACGAGAATGGTTGTCCTCAAACGCTGCTATGGGATATATCGGCTATGACGCTGAGGAGGACGAATTTGCGCTCTCGCCGGAGCAAGCGGCGTTGTTTTCACATGAAGGGGAGCCAACATGTATGCAAGGTTTCTTTCAGGCGGTGGTAGGTCAGTTCGCCACACACGAATTAGCTGTAGACACTTTCAAAACAGGCGAAGGTAGAGCATGGGATGATCATCACTCTTGCTGCTTTTGTGGGACAGACCGCTTTTTCAGACCGGGCTATGCCGCAAGCTTGACCTCGGACTGGATCCCCGCTCTGACCGGTGTGGAGGCTAAGCTTCAAGCGGGAGCAAAAATAGCTGATGTCGGTTGTGGACTAGGCTCATCGTCTATCTTGATGGCCAGCGCCTATCCAAACTCGACAGTTTGTGGGTTTGATTATCATCTTTCTTCTATAGAAAAAGCGATGCAAAGTGCGGACCGTGAGAAACTAACGAACATATCATTCTCTCAAGTATTAGCAAAAGAGCTCCCCGGAAACGATTACGACTTAGTCTGCATTTTTGACGCTCTTCATGATATGGGAGATCCTGTCGGCGCCGCGAAAAAGATCAAAAGTGCGCTGAAGCCAGGCGGCACGTTTATGGTAGTCGAACCGTTGGCAGGAGATTCTTTAGAAGAAAACATGAATCTCCTCTCAGGTATCATGTATGGCTTTTCGACTACAATCTGTGTTCCAGTATCGCGCTCTCAAGAAGTGGGCCTCTGCCTTGGCTCGCAAGCGGGTGAAAAGCGCATATCTAAAGTATTAAAAGAGGCTGGTTTTTCAAAGATCAAACGCGTCGCAGAAACACCTGGTAACATGGTTTTGGAGGCCATAGCATGACCGACTCATTCCAGACATTTGTCCACGCTGTGAGACGTCATTGATGGAAGACTTGGAACCAATATACTTTTTATTCGCTCTAATAGCCTTATTAACGGCGGCTGCAGCAATATTTTGGATTCGAAAAAAGCTTCACACATCTTATAGTGAAGAGAACACCAAAATCTCTATCGCTCTTGAGCAAAAGGAAAACGAGAATCTAGCCCTAAAGGCACAAAACTCTAAAATTAGTCAAGATTTTGCAGTCTTATCAGCAGAAAAAAGAGAAAGAGAAAAATCTAATTTAGAAAAAATAGCATTGTTACAAAATGCCGAGAATTCTTTAAAAATACAATTTGAGAATCTAGCCAATCAAATATTTACCGACAATCAAAAAAAACTTAAGGACGCTAATAAAGAAAGCGTCGAAACGCTACTTAGTCCAGTAAGACAACAGTTAACCGATTTTAAAAAGAAAGTCGAAGATATTTACGATAACGAAAACCGCGAAAGAGCTACCCTGCGAACTGAAATAAACATATTGAAAAATTTAAATGAGCGAATCGGGATTGATGCCTTAAACCTCACCAAAGCTCTTAAAGGAGATAGTAAGGTCCGAGGGAACTGGGGAGAGATGCAGCTCGAACGGCTACTGGAAGAGTCGGGCCTTGTTAAGGGGCGCGAGTATGATACACAAACGGCTTACAAGAACATCGAGGGGAAATCGTTTTTTCCTGATGCAATCATTCATCTTCCAAATAACAAACACATTATTATTGATTCCAAAGTATCGCTAATAGCATACGATCGACACCATGCCGCCGACGATGACGTTCAGAGCAACCTTTTTGCTAAAGAGCATGTGGCATCTATGCGAAACCACATTAAGGAACTATCGGATAAGAAGTACGAAAAACTGGTAGGCCTGAACTCTCTAGAATTGGTAATCATGTTCGTACCGATAGAACCTGCACTCGGCTTAGCGGTCAGCAAAGAACCCACAATTTGGACTGATGCCAGAAAGAAACAAATCATTATCGCAGGGCCAAACACCTTGATGCTCGCCCTCTTAGTAGTAAATAACCTTTGGCAAACAGAAAAGCAAACTTTGAATGCAGAAAAAATTGCTACTGATGCAGCAAGTCTATATGACAAATTTGCAGGTTTTTTGGGAGACATGGATAAAGTAGGAACAAGCCTAGAAAGCGCTCGAAAAGCGTTTGATGGTGCAAAAAACAAACTGGTCTCAGGTTCAGGGAACTTGACTACTAAAATCGAAAAATTTAAATCACTTGGCGTCAACCCTAAAAAAAGCATCGAATCAAAATGGCTGCCAGAAAGCGACTCTTCTAGAGACTCATCGCCCTTACTGGATGCAAACTCTCAAGAGCCTGAGTCCGAGTCCTAGTCCTAGTCCTAGTCCTAGTTCACGCATAATTCTGATGAATTTCTGTGGGCTGGCACTACATAAAAATCGTCATGGCTACACTGTGGCATTAGCTATATACTTGCTATACAAGGGCCAAAATGGCAGAAACCTATAACAGACAAATATAAATATGGTGCTCGATATGACTACTTTATTGATAGATGACAAGGCTACTATTTGCAACGCAAATGTAAAAAGCAACGAACTCTGGATCAACCAAGAAGAGCTAGAACAAACAACTGGTTGGTCACTAAAGCCTGAGGGTTTTTGCCAAGGAAACACTTGTATTCCCTATCCGAAAACAGAAACGGAAAATTATGTACAAGGAAGTGAAGTGAACGTATCTTCATTCTGGACGCTCATGGATAAGCCAATTTTACATGATGAGTCGGGCGAAACATGGATGCTTGGCACAAGCCATAAGGAAAGGTTAAGTGCCCTTAATTCCCTAGAAGCCCCGAACTTCTCCTTACCTGATCTAGAAGGCAAACAACATACGCTTTCAGACTATAAAGGTAAAAGAGTTTTTTTGACGACCTGGTCCTCATGGTGAGGATGCAGGCATGACTTGCCCGTGTGGCAGGATATGTATGAGTCAGTTAAAGATCACAATTTTATAGTTATCGCAGTCGCTCAAGAAAGTAGGGGCGAAGAAACTGCACGCGAATTTATTGAGGCTGCAGACCCGAGCTACGTATGCCTTATAGACGAACAACACCAGGTCGCCGACCTATACAACATGGTGAATGTTCCTAACGCTGTTTGGATCGATGAGAACGGCGTCATTGTGAGGCCTTCAGAGACAGCAGGCTCTCACGATTCATTCCGCTCAATGAATCGTACTGATTTTTCTCAATCAGATGAGGCTTTGGCATTAGCAGCAAAGGCGCAGTCTACATATTTGGCCGCGGTCAAAGATTGGGCGATAAAAGGTTCTGAGTCAGAACATGCTTTTAGTGAACAGGAAGCGAGAGAACACATTGCGCGCCCTACCCAACAAACGGCACTAGCACATGCAAGCTTTCAGCTCGGTATATATTTACGAAAAAATGGAAAGGAAGAAGAAGGTGATCTTTTTTTAAAGTCCGCATCTGAACTGCATCCCGACTCTTGGAATATGTTTAGGCAAGCCATGAATCTTAAAGATATCGGTGAGGTTGCTGGTTTGGCAGCTGACCAAAGCTTCTTTGACCGATTAGATGCCTTAGAGGGCAAAAGGTATTATCCGCCGCCTGATATAGCTGGCTTCCCACGAGAGCCTGGTTATTAAAAACAATACTCATTAACCAAAATGAACTTCCAGACAAAAGGGTAGTGAAACTATGGGACTGTTAGTAGATGGAGTGTGGACCGACCAATGGTATGACACCAAGTCCACAGCTGGTCGATTCGAACGTCCACAAAGTTCATTGCGAAATTGGGTTACCAAAGACGGCTCGGCTGGCATAACAGGGATTTCAGGATATAAGGCTGAAATTAGCCGATATCACTTATATATTTCCCTAGCCTGCCCTTGGGCCCACCGAACTCTAATTTTCCGCAAGCTCAAAGGCTTGGAATCTTTCATTGATATCTCAGTGGTCCATTGGCTAATGGAAGAAAACGGATGGACTTTTAAAGAAGGACCAGGTGTCATCCCTGATAGCGTTAACCAGGCAAAATTTATGCATCAGGTTTACACAAAAGCGAATCCTGACTACACAGGACGTGTCACTGTTCCTGTTCTGTGGGATAAGGAAACATCTAGTATTGTCTCTAACGAGTCCTCAGACATCATTCAAATGCTAAATAGTTCTTTTGACTCTGTAGGAGCATCTCCAGGCGATTTCTTTCCTACCGATCTAGAGACCGAGATGAACCAGGTCAATGAAAGAATCTATGATACGTTCAACAACGGCGTCTATAAATGTGGCTTCGCCACAAGCCAAAAAGCTTACCAAAATGCCCTTGATGAACTATTCAAAACAATGGATTGGATGGAAGACAGACTCTCTCAAGGGAGATATTTACTAGGCAACGTAATGACAGCGTCTGACTGGCGAGCATTTCCCACTCTCTGTCGCTTCGATGCGATATATCACGCCCACTTCAAGTGTTCAAAGAAACGGCTCATCGACTACCCAAACTTATGGGACTACACGCGCGATCTTTACCAAACGTCTGGAATCTCAGAGACTTTTGATATGGAACACGCCCGTAAGCACTACTACCTCAGTCATACCCAGATAAACCCAACAGCAATAATACCAGAGCTTCTCTCGAATGCGGACTTTTCAGTGCCTCATACTCGTTTAAAAAAATACGACTGAAACTCCCTAACCGCCTGCCATGTAACTCTCTATAGGTGGACAAGAACACACCAACGAACGATCACCTGCGGCATTATCAATACGACCAACTGTAGGCCAGTACTTCGCGACGCTCATCTCTCCGTTCGGAAATGCCGCCTGTTTCCTAGTATATGGATGAGTCCATGTATCTGCCATAAGGTATTCTGCTGTGTGCGGGGCATTTATTAGAGGATTATCGTTATTCGGCCATTCTCCACTTGCGATTTTCTCGACCTCACCTGCTATCAGAATCATTGCTTCACAAAATCGATCGATCTCTTCCAACGGTTCAGACTCAGTCGGCTCAACCATAAATGTCTGGGCTACTGGCCAAGACATAGTCGGGCTGTGAAACCCGTAGTCCATTAAACGTTTCGCAACATCATCGACAGTGATTTTCGCTTTTAACTGGATCTTACGAGTGTCTATGATGCATTCGTGCGCAACTAATCCATTGGCACCAGTGAATAAAATATCAAAATGGTTGCTCAGCTTTTTCGCAATATAATTGGCCGATAAAATAGATACTTGGGTCGCTTTCGTCAGTCCGCTACCACCCATCATCGCAATGTACGCCCAAGAAATGGGAAGTATTGAGGCGGAGCCCCATGGTGCAGATGAGATAGGCCCAATACCCATTGCCTCTGAGGTCAACAGTGAAAGAGGCGTAGTTGGTAGAAACGGGCATAAATGATTTGCTACAGCAATCGGCCCAACCCCAGGACCACCGCCACCGTGAGGTATGCAAAAGGTCTTATGGAGATTAAGGTGCATGACGTCTGGTCCAAAATGTCCGGGCAAACACATCCCAACCATCGCCTGCAAATTAGCGCCATCCATATACACTTGTCCACCAGCATCATGCACTATCTGGCAGATCTCACGTATCCCTTCTTCAAAGACACCATGTGTAGAGGGGTAAGTAACCATTATTGCTGCCAATTTTCTCTTGTGAAGGGCTACCTTCTCCCTGAGATCTGAGAGATTCACGTCGCCATCTGCATCGCATTCCACAATGACCACTTTCATATTGCTCATAACCGCGCTAGCTGGGTTAGTTCCGTGAGCACTCGATGGAATCAAACAAACATCCCTATCATCTTCTCCTCTAGCCTTATGGTACGCCCGAATAGTCAAAAGACCCGCGTACTCTCCTTGAGAACCCGCATTAGGCTGCAATGAAATGCCCGAAAAACCGGTAATTTGGCACAACTTATTTTCGAGATCGGCTATTAACTCTTGATAACCTTCTGTTTGATTCAAAGGTGCAAAAGGGTGGACTTTAGAAAATCCTGCCCAAGTAATCGGCATCATTTCGCTAGCAGCATTTAGCTTCATCGTGCAGGAACCTAAAGGGATCATCGCACGGTTAAGGGCTAAGTCTTTTTCCTCTAAAACTCGCATATAGCGCATCATGGCTGTCTCAGAGTGGTATTTGTTGAAAATGGGATGCGTCAAAATCGCGCTCTGTCTCACTAGCACATGGGGAATGCCCTCTAAAGCCGACAAATTGCAATTTACCAGCGGTTCTTCTCTTGAGACCGTATTAGTTATGGCTTTGACTAATTCTGTGATGTCATCAAGAGTGGTCGTTTCATTTACTGACAAACCTACAGCTTCTGCTCCTATAACCCTTAGGTTATAACCCTTATCCATTGCCCTCTTATGAACAGCTTCAGCGCCGAGTGTATCAAAAACGATAGTATCGAAAAAAGATGTATTTCTAACCGAAACACCCGCCTCTCTTAGCTGGGAAACCAGAATTTTAAGCATTAGGTGTATACGTTGGGCAATTTGCTCTAGACCCTTTGGACCATGATAGACACAATACATGCTTGCGACATTAGCCAAGAGCACTTGCGCGGTACAGATGTTAGAAGTAGCTTTCTCACGGCGTATGTGTTGTTCGCGAGTCTGCAGCGCCATTCGAAAAGCTACTTTCCCATCTTTATCCGAAGAGACTCCTATAACTCTTCCAGGTATTTGACGCTTGTACTCTTCCCTGCACGCCATAAATGCGGCATGCGGCCCACCAAAACCGAGAGGTACGCCAAAACGCTGGGTCGAGCCGACGACGATATCTGCCCCCCATTCTCCAGGAGGGCTTAAGAGGACTAGCGCCATGGGATCTGCAGCTACGGCTAAAAGACCCCCTGCTTTGTGAATACACTCAGCGACTTCTCGATAATCGTGAATTTCACCATCAACGTTTGGATATTGCAAAAGAACACCGAAAACATCGAGCTTTTCAAGATCCGTCAAGGGATCACCTATATGAACATCAATTCCTAAGGGCTCGGCTCGAGTCAACACGACGGCTATGGTTTGCGGCAAACAATCTGCTGCTACAAAAAAGCACTTACTCTTACTTTTACCAACTCTCATCATCAAAGTCATGGCTTCAGCCGCCGCCGTGCCCTCATCAAGAAGAGATGCATTGGCCATCGGCATTGCAGTTAAATCCATCACTACTTGCTGAAAGTTCAAAAGCGCCTCGAGCCGACCTTGTGATATTTCTGCCTGATAGGGGGTGTAAGCCGTATACCAACCCGGATTTTCAAGTAGATTCCTCAGAATAACACTTGGGGTATGCGTGTCATGATAACCGAGGCCAATTAGAGACTTCATAGGGATGTTCTTAGCTGACATCTTTTGCAAAGCACAAAGAGCTTGAGCCTCCGACATTGAGCCAAAATTAAGAGCATTATCGACTCTAATATTATCTGGAATAGTAAGACTCATTAGTTGGTCAATACTTTCAAATCCTAAAGTCTCGAGCATGTATGCAATATCTTTGTCTGATGGTCCTATGTGCCGGGACACAAATTCGTTACTGCAATCGAGCGATTCTATAGACTTCATGGTCACTCTTCACCCGCCAAAAGAAAAGTTTCATATGCTTCACTGTCCATCAATTCTGAGAGGCTCGCGAAATCAGAGATCTCTAATCTATAAAACCAGCCTTCTTCTTCCGCACTTTGATTAATAACTTGGGGGTTGGAATCCAAAACCTCATTTATTTCTATGACTCGCCCAGAACAAGGGGCGAGTACTTCGCTGGCTGCTTTGACTGACTCAATGACACATACTTCATCTCCCTGTCCAACTATGTCTCCGACTTGCGGCAGCTCCACAAAAACAATATCTCCTAACTCCTCTTGTGCATGATTAGAGATACCAACAGTCCCAATGTTTCCATCAATGACAAGCCATTCGTGATCTTTAGAGTATTTTATGCTCATAAAATTCCTTTTTGATGCAGCTAAAGATAATAATGATGGGGATGGAAAGGTATCTTAGTAACTTTCCCTTCAACCATCTTCCCTCTGATAGAAAGTAGAATGCCAGTCCCTTCATCGGAGTGTTCTGATGAAACATAGCCCATAGCTATTGACTGGCCTACGCTAGGGCCGTACCCGCCTGATGTCACCTTCCCAACTACATCCCCTCCCTCAGTATAAATTTCCGCACCTTCTCTAGCAGGCGATCGACCTAAGGGGAAAATCCCTACTCTTTTTATGGGTGGGCCTAACAAAATATCCTTAAGAACTCGCTCTGAACCCAAAAAGTCACCCAACTCGCGACGATGCTTCGGAATAGTCCAACCTAGTCCAGCTTCAATAGGAGACGTATATTCATCCAAGTCCTTTCCATAAAGACACAACCCGGCCTCCAGTCTCAGGGTATCTCTAGCACCCAACCCCGCAAGTTTTACAGCAGCTGAAGTAATTATCGACTCCGCGACAGTCGCCACAGAACGATTAGGGATAGACAACTCATAGCCGTCCTCGCCTGTGTACCCGCAACGGCTCAATCCTACTGGAATGTTCCCAACCGCGCTAATAGCCGAGGACATGAAAGGCATACGGTCAGCTTCACTGCACCCCAGCAGCTCTAGAACTCTTGAGGCATAAGGACCCTGCAATGCTAACAGACTATGTTCTTCTAATACTTCTAAAGTAGCCTCGCCAGCTAAGGCATCTGCGATCGTAGGGAAATCAATATCTTTGCGAGAAGCGTTGACCACTATGCCTAGCTTATCGCCCCAATTAGTCACAATCAGGTCATCAGTAATGCCCCCGAAACCATTCATCAAGAAACTATAGCGAGACTGCCCTTCTCTCAGTCCTTGAATGTCTCCCGGCACAATGGCTTCTAACACGGCGGCGGCGCGATCCCCATGAATCCAAGCTTGGCCCATATGAGACACGTCGAATAACCCTGCCTTACAACGAGTGTGCAGATGTTCGCCTAAAATACCAAGAGAGTATTGGAGCGGCATTGAATAACCCGCAAACGGCACCATTTTAGATCCGTGCTCCTCATGCATCGCATTCAGAGGTAATAGATTTACGGGGTCTTTACTCATTTTTTTCTCGATTTCAAGGGTGCACACCGAACGGACACATCACAGTTGCGATTTACGTCCATCCAACCTGCCCCCTCTGTCTTGGAACCTGAAAGTATCGCCTTTGTATAGCAAAGGTTTACATCTTCGGTGGGCATGTATTTTGCAACACACGCCGCTTTCCAGAGCCTCATCCCATAACGGTCCTTTTGCCTGAGAGATTCCGGGGCGGTTACTCCTTCGGCACTAGCGTCTAGCTAGTTTCTCCCGTTATGGTGTATCGAGAATTGACTGTGATTATTGCAAACAGGTATCAACAACACAATAGGCTGTTTTTTTGTTATTCCCGTCTAGGGAAAGAGAACGCTCAGAACTTTTAGTTTTCCTGAACGACAAAACCTACCTCAATTTGCGCAAGGGATTAATATCTCGAAGATAAATAATTAGCAAGGTAGGGACATTCTCATCGGGGGTCACACAACTCTTAATAAAGCTCGTAGGAGTATAAATTTGTTTCTGAAGGATCTGGAATGGTGGGCCATCAGGGACTCGAACCCCGAACCAATAGATTAAGAGTCTACTGCTCTACCAATTGAGCTAATGGCCCTATATGCTGTTTCCAAGTCACCCAAATTTTCGAGATTGAGTAAAATGGGGTGGACGATGGGGTTTGAACCCACGACCTCAGGAATCACAATCCCGTGCTCTACCAACTGAGCTACGCCCACCATTGTTCAAGTTCGACTAACTATCCATTAATAAACTTCGCACTTCAAGCTTAAAGAGCTAAAACCTGGCGCGCCTGGCAGGACTCGAACCTGCTACCCTCGGCTTAGAAGGCCGATGCTCTATCCAAATGAGCTACAGGCGCTAAACTCTCGCCGAGAAGCTAAAAACAGCGTCTAATCTATACCTTAATCACAAACGGTCACAATAAAAATTGGTCGGGGCAGAGGGATTCGAACCCCCGACCCCCTGCTCCCAAAGCAGGTGCGCTACCAGGCTGCGCTATGCCCCGAACCGTAAACCTTAGTGAAATAAGGAAGAGCGCGATGATACGCAGCCATTTAGCAAGCGTCAATTGGATTAATGCTAAAAATACAAAGCACGGTGGAATTTTATTCCTCTTTTTCTCAAAGAACCCTTGATTTTTATAGCTAATTCTTTAATTAGGCAGATCAGCAATTTTTTTTCATCTTTATTATAATGACTTAGAAATCACATCTAGCCGACAACGGAGAACTCTTCTAACGGATCGGTCTCAGATAAGTATCAACAACGCACTCCAAAGGAGTAATCGTATGACCTCAGTAAAAATTGACACCTCGCTAGGAGAGCTAACAATCGAGCTAGACGAAACAGCCGCACCTGAAACGGCCCAAAATTTCATAAAGTATGTCGAGAAAAAATTCTATGACGGTACTATCTTCCATAGAGTTATCGACGGATTTATGATTCAAGGTGGTGGTATGGATACCGCTATGAAAGAAAAAGAAACTGATAGCCCAATCAAGAATGAGGCCAATAACGGATTAAAGAACGACCTAGGCACCGTAGCCATGGCAAGAACATCTGATCCTCATTCAGCATCTTCTCAATTTTTCATCAACATCAAAGGCAACGACTTTCTAAACCATACCAGTGAAACGCCCAATGGTTGGGGTTATTGTGTATTTGGGAAAGTCACTGACGGGATGGACACAGTTACAGCCATCAAATCAGTCGCGACAGGATCGTCCAGCGGACACCAGGATGTGCCAAATGAACCTATTGAAATTATAAAAGCGACAGTACTTAGCTAATGTTCTCAATATGAGTTTCCTCTAGGTGAGTTCGCTATTCGTTTCTGACTTGCACCTTAGTCACGAGCGTCGTGATAAAGTGGACTTGTTCGTAAAAATACTCGCCCGAGTGCAGGAACAACAAATCTCCTTGTATATACTAGGAGATCTGTTTGATCTTTGGCTCGGGGATGACGATGACGCTTACCCTAATAGAGAAATAGTTGAGGCCTTAGGACATGCAAGCCGCGATGGCGCTTCTATTTATATCGCGCTAGGCAATAGGGACTTCTTGTTTAGAGAGGTTTTTAAACGTAAAACAGGAGCACGCATTCTCGACGATTACACTGTCATTGAACTGAACTCAGAAAAGACACTACTGACTCACGGAGATTTACTCTGTACTCGTGATGTCGCATACCAGAAATTTAGACGCGTCGTTAGAAACCCTTTATTTTCAGCCTTTTTTTTAGCCTTGCCACTCAAATGGCGAAAAAAAATCGGTGGTAAAACACGAGAGAAAACACAAAATTCCACACAAATGAAAACAAACTCTATCATGGACGTGGATAACCAAACCGTCCTCTCTGTCATGGAAAAATACAATACATCTTTACTAATACACGGCCACACTCACCGGCCTGGAACACATGTATTTGAGCTAAACAATGCGCCCGCTAGACGCATAGTACTTGGAGATTGGTATAGCCAAGGACTAATGCTTTTGTGCTCTGATGGTGGAGAAAAAAGTCTGACAGCCGAAGAATTCCTAGCTTAACCTTTCACCGTTCGACGCCGATTTTAGCCCAGTCAAATAAAGGGCCAGGGTCTGTTTTTCTATCTGGTGCGATATCACTATGGCCCACTACGCCATGAGGACCACAGGAAGGTAGCGCATTAAATAACAGTTTCAATAGCTCGTTAAGGGAAGAATACTGTTCTTCTGTAAAATTCACGGAATCTGAACCTTCAATCTCGATTCCGACAGAAAAGTCATTGCAGTTATCCTGTTCTTTCCAAGTCGACAATCCGGCATGCCAAGCTCTATCATTAATGGAAACAAATTGAGTTATTTCTCCAGATCTGCCCACAAAAAAGTGTGCTGACACTTTTACTTCTAATAACTCATCGATATAAGGATGAGCACCAGACGGTAGTTTGTTAGTGAAAAAATTTTCAACCATGCCTGATTCGAATTGGCCAGGAGGAAGGCTGATCGAATGAATAACAATTAATGTTACTACTGCACCTTCAGGCCGAACATCGTGATTTGGGGAAGCTATCTGCCGTATTGTTTCAATCCAACCATCTTTCATTACGATTGGATGTTTGAGTGTGTCGGATTTCAATTATACTGGACGTCCTAGTAACAAAGAAAACTTATCGCCATCAGACTCATAATGCTTCATGACCTCAAAGCCCGCCTCAACCAGCAAATTTTCCAACTCTATCCGTGTAAATTTACGACTTATCTCCGTCAGGATGTGATCTCCCTCAATAAAATCAATTTCTTTTTGTAGAGAGCCCAACGAAATACTTTGGTTACGCATAGACACTAGATGCATTTCAATTCGCGACTGTATTGGGTTGAAGTAAGCATAATGTTCGAAGCCGTCGAGATCGAACGTTGCTTCCAACTCTCTATTAAGCACTTCCAAAACATTTAAGTTAAATGCAGCGGTCACACCAGCATCATCATTGTACGCAGCATGTAAAACTTCCGGAGGCTTAATTCTATCAGCACCTATGAGGAGAGCATCCTTCTCCGTCATTGTTGCTCTCAGCTCTGCTAGAAATTTTCTGGCTTCATCTTCGCTAAAGTTCCCTATAGTTCCACCTAGAAAAACCACAAGATTACATTGCGAATGTCTGGGTAGATTCCCAAGCCCTCCCGTGTAATCTCCTACAATAGGGTTTACCTCTAACCACTCGTACTCTTTTTCTAAGGCATTTTTACTAGCGATCAAGATCTCGTCGCACACATCGATAGGGATATATGTAGGGGAAAAACCTGCCTTACTACAAGCATCAAACAAGTGTCGTGTCTTCCGTGCCGTACCACTCCCCAATTCAACGATACAGCGCGGCTGTTGCTCATTAATTATATCTTCCGACACCTTCGCAAGTAACATATTCTCAGCGCGTGTAGGATAGTACTCGGGAGAATCGCAAATCTGATCGAAAAGCCATGACCCTTTCTCATCATAAAAATATTTTGCCGGCAGACTTCTAGGAACTTGCATCAATCCATTAGCGACGTCCTCGCTCAAACTTAAAATAGCGCGAGTTGGCACCATTTCAGCAAGCCTAGTATTGTTGGTAACTGTAGTCACAGATCCTCCTTTTTTGGGTCACGATTTTAATTTATTTTACGTCAAAGAACAGCTTGCTTGCTTGCGTGATAGCCTAACATTGAAGCATAAATAAAACACAATGGCATTCATATTAAGAGTTATAATTTGCTTATGCAGACAATGCGACTTGGAACCATAATGTACGTTCTGGCTACCTTTATATTTATAGCCATAATGACACTGGCTTTTTCTAATAAAATTAGGCCATCATATACACCTGAAACCGCCCTGCTATCCACTACCGTTGACGGTATAAGATACGTGAAATTACTCAAAGGTCCCTCTGGACATTATGTAGGAACAGGATCTATTAATGGATACTCGGGTGAATTCATCGTTGATACAGGAGCCACAGATGTGGCGATTTCAGAACAGATGGCAAAGAAATCCGGGGTCATACCAAAATCGATGGTGAAAATCCAGACCGCTAATGGCGAAACCAAAGGCTGGTCCGCGTTGTTAGACTCTATTGAAATTGGGGGTATTGTGGAGCATCGTGTACGGGCAACTATCGTACCTTCATTGAGGAGTATGGAGGTATTATTAGGAATGAGCTTCCTGGAGCGACTAGATTTTTCACAAGAAAAAAACACTTTAACCCTTAAAAAGAGACTTTGAAAACTCGCCATGCCTTCTTTTCTTTCAGCAATCGAAACAGCTATTCCTATCCTTAGTGGATTTATATGGAGCGAGTTTTTCTTAGTCCCTCTTCTATCTGGCGTTGGCATTTATCTAACATTTGGACTCAAATTTTTACCATGCCGTAATATAGGCGCCGCCATCGTCTCGACCTGGAAAAGTCGTAAAGACACTAAAGAACCAGGAGATATTACGCCGTTCAGCGCTTTAATGACGGCACTCTCCGCGACTATTGGCACTGGCAACATCGCTGGAGTTGCAACTGCAATCTATCTAGGAGGACCAGGAGCGGTTTTTTGGATGTGGGTAATTGCCTTCTTCGGGATGGCGACCAAGTATTCCGAGGCGGTCTTGGCAGTCCAGTACAGGGAGATCAACTCGCGTGGACAATTCGTTGGGGGCCCGATGTACTATATCCGCAACGGTCTCGGCCCCTCTTGGGCATGGCTAGGAGTGTTGTTTGCCTTTTTTGGTATGCTTGCCGCCTTCGGTATAGGCAATACGGTACAAGCTCACTCCGTTGCCAATGTTATGCTACAGACCTTCTCGATTCCATTACTCACTACTGGACTGATCATCGCCGCGTTAACAAGCCTAGTCATAATTGGGGGCGTTCGAAGAATAGCGAGCTTTGCGTCCAGAGTCGTTCCTTTAATGGCTATACTATATATAGGTATGGCTTTAACAATAATTGGGATGCATGCAAGTGCCATCCCTGAAGCTTTCAAACTCATTATCAGCAGCGCGTTTAACTTAGACTCAGGAGCTGGAGCAACGCTTTGGCTTGCAATGCGTTGGGGGTTCGCACGTGGTATTTTTTCTAATGAAGCTGGTCTCGGAAGCGCTGCTATTGCTCATGCTGCCGCAAAAAGCAGTAGTCCTGCTGAGCAGGGGAACGTCGCGATGTTGGGAACATTTATCGATACGATATGTCTATGTACCATGACTGCTTTGGTCATTATTGTCACCGGTACCTGGACTGACGAAAGTGTGCAGGGCGCTGCAGCGAGCGCCATGGCTTTCAGTAATGGATTTGGCCCGATAGGTGGCATCATGTTAAGCCTATCGCTTGCCGTGTTCGCATTTACGACGATCATTGGTTGGAGTTACTATGGCGAACGTTGCGCGGAGTACTTATTTGGTATGCGTGTCATTAGCTATTATAGAGCCCTTTGGATACTTGCGATCGTAGTAGGTGCAACAATCGAATTGAACCTTGTTTGGGCAATTGCGGATATATTAAATGGGTTAATGGCTATCCCCAACTTAATCGCACTTCTATTACTTAGTCCGGTAGTTTTTAAATTGGCGCTGAAGCATGACTAAATCAAATATTGATAAACAATTCCATCCAGAAATGCTACGTGAGGTAATTGAAAAGAACGTACGAGCCTCTCTAGAAGAGGATATTGGAAATGGCGATATTACTGCAAGTCTAATATCGAACCAAGACCACGCGCATGCAGTAGTCGTAGTGAGGGAAAGTGCAGTCCTATCAGGCTCACTTTGGTTCCAAAAAGTTTTTGAAATACTTGATCCGAAAATCGAAGTCGAATGGCACTTTAAAGATGGAGACACCATTCAAACTGGCGATATTGTCTGTGAAGTCATAGGCTCCGCACGAACCATATTGACAGGCGAAAGAACGGCGTTGAATTTTCTGCAGACGTTATCTGGTACGGCTACCAAAACGCACCGTTTTGCAAAAGCTCTTGAACACAGTACAACCAAGATTCTAGATACGAGAAAAACATTGCCTGGTCTTCGCTTGGCTCAAAAATATGCCGTCTCATGCGGCGGTGGACACAATCATCGTATGGGTCTTTATGATGCGATTTTAATTAAAGAAAATCATATATTAGCCTGTGGTTCTATCGTAAAAGCAGTATCACAGGCCAAACGCTCTAACCCTTCAATGCGTGTAGAGGTTGAAGTAGAAAGCCTTGAAGAGCTACAAGAGGCGGTCGATGCTGAGGCAGACATGGTGTTACTAGACAACTTCTCCTTAGATGACGTTAAAAAAGCCATCGCGATCGTCGATAACAGTCTACTTATTGAACTGTCAGGCGGAATGGATCTTGATAAGGTAGTGAAGCTCAAAGATCTAGGCGCTGACTTTATCTCCGTAGGAGCGTTAACAAAAGACCTTCACGCAACAGATTTTTCCATGAGGTTCTCCTAGGCAAAAGACTTAGACGATTTTCTTCAGGCCCTTGGACAAGTTAAACCATGTCTCTACAACAGTATCCGGATTCAGGGACATACTCTCAATCCCCTCCTCTAATAACCATGTAGCTAAGTCTTTGTGATCCGAAGGACCTTGACCACAGATACCGATATATTTACCTGCATTTTTGCAAGCTTGAATCGCCCTGCTCATTAAGAATTTGACAGCGTCATTCCTCTCATCAAAACGATCGGCAACTAATGCCGAGTCACGATCTAGTCCCAAGGTGAGCTGAGTTAAGTCATTTGAGCCAATAGAGAACCCATCAAAATATTCCAAAAATTCGTCAGCCAGAATGGCATTTGAAGGTAGCTCACACATCATAATAATACGTAATCCATTTACTCCTCTCTCAAGGCCGTTTTCAGCTAACAACTCAATGACCTGTTTAGCTTCAAGAAGAGTCCGCACAAAAGGGACCATAACCTCAACATTATTCAAACCCATTTCATTGCGAACATATCTAATAGCCTCGCACTCCATGTCAAAGCATTCTCGAAAAGAGGAAGCTATATATCGGGAAGCACCACGAAAGCCGATCATGGGATTTTCCTCCTCTGGCTCATATAATTTGCCACCAAGTAAATTCGCATATTCATTAGATTTAAAATCCGATAAACGTACAATTACTGGCTGAGGAGAAAATGCTGCACCTATTGTAGAAATTCCTTCAATCAAACGTTGTATGAAAAAATTTCGAGGACTGCCATAGGGGGCAATAATGAGAGAGATAGCCCGTTTTAAATCCTCAGGTAGCGAATCAAATTCCAAAAGGGCTTTAGGATGAATACCAATCATTCGATTAATTATGAACTCTAAACGAGCAAGTCCGACACCACAGTGCGGCAAAGCAGCGAACGTAAACGCTCTATCCGGATTTGCTACGTTCATCATTATTTTAACGGGAATATCTGGCATTGCTTCAAGTTCTATCTCCGAATGAGAAAACTCTAGCAACCCTTCATAAACATAACCTGTATCTCCCGCCGCACAGGACACTGTGACCGATTCGCCATCACCGAGCCTATCCGTGGCATCCCCGCATCCAACAATGGCTGGAACGCCAAGTTCACGAGCTATTATTGCCGCATGACAAGTACGCCCGCCACGATTTGTGACAATTGCGGCAGCCCTCTTCATAACGGGTTCCCAATCGGGATCGGTCATGTCTGTCACGAGCACTTCGCCTTCCTGCAAAAATTCCATTTGGTCAGCACTGGTGATTACTCGAGTCTTGCCAGCGCCAATTTTTTGGCCAATGCTTCTACCCTCTGCTAATACTTTTCCCTCGTCTAACAGCTCATATCGATCGATGATCTTACCCGAGCGACTCTGAACAGTCTCAGGACGAGCCTGAACAACGTAAAGCTTCCCATCAATCCCATCCTTCGCCCACTCTATATCCATAGGCCGTTGATAATGTTTCTCAATCTCGATTGCTAATTGGGCTAATTTTTCAACGTCCGTATCGTCTATGCAAAAACGGGCTCTCTCAGCAATAGATACATCAGAAGTGATCACTTCTTCTTTCCCTAACCCATCCGAGGCGTAAGTCATTTGTATCAATTTACTGCCCAAGTTACGTCTCAGAATACCTTTTCTTCCTTGGGTTATTGCGTGTTTATAAACGTAAAATTCGTCGGGGTTGACAGCACCCTGCACGACCATTTCACCTAGGCCATAGCTTGCAGTTATGAACACCGCTTCTCTGAAACCCGACTCCGTATCTAAAGTGAACATGACTCCGCTAGCGCCTTTATCACTTCTTATCATCCGTTGTATTCCAGCTGACAAAGCCACATCCCGATGTGCAAACCCATTATGTACTCGATAGGAAATCGCTCGATCATTAAACAAAGAAGCAAAAACATCTTTTATTCTTCTAAGCACGTCAGTTATACCTCTCACATTGAGGTAGGTTTCCTGTTGACCAGCAAATGAAGCTGTGGGCAAATCTTCTGCGGTCGCCGATGATCTCACGGCGACAGAAAATTCATTACCGCTATATTCCCTTTCCATAAGAGAAAAAGCGACTTTTATTTGTTCTAAAAACTCGTCAGAGAACTTGGCATCAAGAATAGATTGGCGAATTTCTTTGCCTACAACTACCAATTCTCTAACATCTGAAACATCCAGGCTATCTAGTCTATTGTTGATGTCATTACCAAGATTATCGCATTCTAAAAAGTCTCGAAAAGCCTCAGCAGTAGTAGCGAAACCTCCAGGCACGAGAACGCCTGCCTCATCTAAATGCTTAATCATTTCTCCTAACGAAGCATTTTTACCGCCGACTTTATCGACATCATTCATTCCCACATCTTTGAGAGACAAGATATACTCTTTCATTATTGCTTATTTTTTCCTTAAACTAGATTGATGAAGCAAACCAAACGACTGCCATTTTACTATATTGTAACCGACTAAACACGAAGCCAAAACATTATGAAACGTCATGTCTTTTTTATTTCCGACCGCACTGGCATAACTGCAGAAAACCTAGGGGCAAGTCTGTTAACCCAGTTCCCTGACATTGACTTTCAACGCACGAACATCCCATTTGTAACAAATGAAGAAGCTGCACATACGGCTGTAGCGACTATACGAAGCCAAACACAAGGGAAAGAGGCACCTATAGTATTTAGCACCCTAACAGATATGAAAGCACAGGCAATAATTACCGACAGCAGTCCGCATGTCTTTGATTTATTTGGTACTTTTATTGACCCACTTGAGAACGCGCTTGGCATGGTGTCTTCTCATAAGGCAGGGAAAATGCATGGCATCGGGGATACCGAAGCGTACGAAAAACGAGTGCATGCCGTTAATTTCACTCTGGGGCACGATGACGGGCTTAGCCTCCGTAATCTAGAAGAAGCCGATATAGTATTGATTGGCGTGTCCCGCTGCGGGAAAACACCCACTTGCTTGTACCTTGCTATGCAATATTCATTAAAAGCCGCAAACTATCCTCTTGTCCAAGATGATCTTGAAAACTCAACGTTACCTCCCGCTCTGAGCCGCTGTCGCAGCAAGCTATACGGTCTGACGATTAATCCAGAACAACTCAGTAGAATACGCCATGAAAGGAGACCCACTGGAGAGTATTCACAGCTAACTCGCTGCCAATGGGAAGTATCTAGAGCGGAAAAACTCCTGAGAGAAGAAGACATTCCCTTTATTGACACAACTACAGTCTCTATAGAAGAAATTGCCGCTACGGCTGGACGAGACATGGGGTTACGTTAACTGAAGAATCATAGACTTCTAATTCAATCTTTCCTAGAGAGCCATAATCACCTACATAACAGCCAACCTTGGCAGCATTAATTCTCCCAAGAGTCCCTGTAATAAGTGTCTGACCAGCTTTAATTGGCCAACCAGAAGCAATACGGTCATTAACAAGCCAAAGCAGAGCCTTTAAAGGATCCCCCATCGCATTACTCGAATTCCCGGAATCTATCGTCTCGCCATTAATTGATAAGCTGACCACCAATCCGCCCAGCGCTTGACCGGTCGATACAGGACTGGATTTACCCACTACCCACATAGAAGATGCAATGTTAGTCGCCACCAAATCAACCGCAGTAAGAGATTTCAGCGAGGTGAACTGCAAATCCGGCAGCTCAATTACTGGTAAGACAGAATCTATATACGGGATCAGGTCCTCTATTGAACCTACTTTCTGCAAGATTTCTCTTTTTATTTGAAAGCCTATTTCTATTTCAAGCATCAGCTTTTGAAAAGACTCAAGATCTACACGCACTGGGGCTCGCTTTTTGCCTTCAGAAAAAAGGACACCTGATACAGGGCTAGATAAACCCCATTTCTTTTGAGATAGGGGGTTAGTGAAACCCGCTTTATAGCCCCCAATTGTTTTATTCTCAAGCTCAATTGACACGAACGATCTCTGGAGTTTCTTGGCCATCTGCAAATCAATCTCGGGAACAATCGAACTCACACCGTCAATGGGACCACGCTCCATTGCGTTAAATAACTCCTCTGCCCATAAATCAAATTCTAGATCTCCTGCGCTGCTACAGAATACCCACAAGATTAACGTAACAAAAAGAAATGGCCTGGCTAGCACACTATTTCCCCGTCAAAAGCGTATTTAAATTTTAAATGCATAAAAGTCATACCCTTATAAAATAATGAATTAGAATAACAGGCTTGGAGCTCTCATGTTAAGTCACTTAAAAAAAGAATTACCCCTAAAACTGATAGCCATGTTGTTTTTGCCACTCACAATTCTATCGGCAGAAGACAGCAGAATTACCTTTGATACGATCGACTCTGAGGTGTCCTCTGCGCTTCTAAATCACGGGATAAATGCCTCCTCAGAATTAATCGTCCTTTCCTCTGAAACAACAGGTAATGCGCTTTCTGTATCGGATGAAGAAAATGTCACTCTAAAGCTAACAGAGCTGCAAGGTACTGTAGAAATTTACCATGAGTGGCAAAAACGCAACCAACACCGTGTTCCAATAGAAGAAGCCCTTAACGTCACGGCCAGTTATGTGTTACTTGATACCGCCAAACTCACTACTATTTTTAGCAGCGGCCAACCCGCAATAGACTGGGATAACTTCTTTAAAGAATTCCCTAATGCTCCAGGAATACTTCGCCTCTCTAAGCCTGGTTATGATAAAGAGGAATTAAATGCGTTGATTTATATTGAACATCAATGCGGGATAGATTGCGGAAGTGCTCGGTTTGTCCATTTAGAGAAAGCAGAAAACCTATGGAACGTTCGCGGCAGCATCCTTGTATGGATGGCCTACTAATAATACCAATCAATTAGGATTAGATGATGACTTATGCAATTTGCGTATTTTGTGGCTCTCAAACAGGAAATGACTCTTGTTATGTTGACGCTGCCGATTCATTAGGGAGAGAGATGGCAGCTAGAGGGATCGACCTCATTTATGGAGGAGGTGACTTAGGTTTGATGGGCGCGGTTGCAGCTGGCGTCACAGAGCTAGGTGGAAATAAAATCGGAATAATTCCAGAATTCATAGCGTCCAACCTTCCATCAGAAATAGAACAAGAATCGCATATCACAGTAGATGATCTGTTTGAAAGGAAGGCATTAATGATTGAAAAAGCTGACGCTTTTATTATTCTTCCTGGTGGAATAGGAACATATGACGAATTTTTCGAGATTCTTTCTTGGAAACAACTTGGCCAAGCTCGCCAACCAATTGGGATTCTTAACGTAGAGCAGTATTTTGATCCACTCATTCACCTACTTGATCACAGTGAAGAAAAAGGCTTCATTACTTCTGCTCATCGAGTTCAAATTCAGATCGAGACTGATCCTGGAACTCTGATTGACAAAATCGAAAAAGTTGCACGAGATAAATCATGAATCTCGATCGAGAATTTAAAGGAGTAGTCTTCGATATGGACGGGGTTCTCATAAACTCGGAACCCAAAATCAAACTTTGCGCACAAATATCGGCGAAAGAGATAGGCTATACAATTAGTAACGAGACTTATACAAGCTGGATGGGTCTCCCTTCACGTGAGATACGACTTGCCATACAAGAGACCATGGGAACGGAATTTCCTATTGAAGATTTTTACGAAAGGTATCGTAAAAACTGGAACAATAATCTAGAAAAACATGGGATGGACGCTCAGCCCGGAATAGCAGAGCTTTTAGCTCAACTTACTGAACTTGGTATTCCATTTTCGGTTGCTACGTCCACCGACCGTTCACATGCATTGAAGTCCCTTGAGCTTTCCGGTCTACTTCCTTTCATAAAGTTGCTCGTTGGAGGAGATCAAGTGACTAAAGGCAAGCCAGATCCAGAGATATTCATAGCAGCCGCCGAGCTTATCAATGTCCCTGGTAGCCAGTGCATCGCATTAGAAGATACGCCCATAGGAATTACAGCGGCGGCAAATGCAGGTATGTTTACAATAATGGTACCTGATATCGTTGTACCAGATCATGTCTTCAAAATTTGTAAATATGTTTTACCTTCAACTCAAATAGCAGCGCGGGTAATCACTAGATTATTTTCAAGCTAACTATCTAGTTTGACGGTAGAATGTTTTGGTACAGTATTTGTTCACAAAAAAAACCACATACACAACCGCTCAGTGGCTCATAAAAGGAACATGCATAAAATGTCCGAACCTCAGCAGAGTACCCTAGCAATAGTCTACGACTTCGACGGAACGCTTACTCCTCAACCAATGCAAGAGTATACCGTGCTGCCCGAGTTAGGCATTTCAGCTGCAAAGTTTTGGGACCTGGTAGATAAGGAAGTGCTAAGAACGGGTGGAGATCCAATACTGACTTATATGCGACTACTCGTCGAACAAATTGAAGCCAATAAAGCGCATCTAAGCCGAGAGGCTCTAAGAAATCTAGCGACAGAAATCAAATATTACCCTGGTGTAGATGAATGGTTTGACCGTATCAACAGTTATGTAAAAGAAAGTTCTAAGGGACTGATAAAGATAAAACACTACATCGTGTCAGCGGGACTTAGTGAAATACTTGAAGGAATCAGCATAAAAAAGCACTTCAGCCAGATATACGCGTCACAATATTATTTTGACCATCATGAAGCCGCGCGTTTTCCAACGATAGTTATAAATGACACGGCGAAAACGCAATACTTATTTAAAATAAATAAAGGTCGCGAAGAGCCTTTAGAAACTATTAATGAGTACATGCCAGAGGAAGAACGCCCAGTTCCTTTCCAAAACATGCTCTATATCGGAGATGGGTTAACCGATGTTCCGTGTATGACTGTTGTAAAGAATTATGGTGGATTTGCAGTCGCGGTGCATCGACCTCGAAGTAAAGCCGCAATTACGGCATGCCAGAAGCTAACTGCTGCGGATCGAATCGATTTCTATGCTCCGGCCGACTATCGTGCAGACTCTAAACTTGAAAATCGCGTGAAAAAAATAATAGATCTAATGATCGCTAGGAGCCTCTTTGAGCAGGAAAGAAAAAGCTTCCTTAAAAAAATCCGGAAATAAAAATTTATGAATGCTTTGAAATTAGTAACTATTGTCTTATTTGCTCTTGTGCTTGGATGCTCACAATTAAAAATTCCAAAGCTCCCTTCCGTATCTATGCCCGATCTTCCCAAACTCAATTTAATGTCGTCTGGGGGCCAAACGACCACCCCTCGTCCTCTGATAGCTGCGAGACTTACAAACCCGCAAAATAGCACGCAAGTTCCAAAAATCACCGTGGGGAAGCTGATAGAATTCGCAGAAAGAGGACATTCCTGCCAGTGTGCAGGCAACAGGTTTGTCGATGAGTGGGATAAGACCAGCTCTGGGTTTCAGCTTAAAATAAATTCTAATACTCTAGACACCGTTCAGTTCAGCTGCGCTAAAAATGATGAGCAGCTAAGTTGCTATGTTAAAGAAATCGACCTGGGAGAGGATATATCACCCATATCTGAACGATATCTTTCAGGAAGTAAATTTATTGAAGAGATTTACTTTAAGGGTCGCTCGTGTGCCAGGACCACACCCTGTCCATAGCTCAATCTAATAGCGGGATAGAATCACACCCATCAATAGCAAGGAACGTCGCTATCAATTTCTTTCGACCAAGCATCGATACCACCGACCAAATTGAAAACCCTTGAATAACCTTGATCACGGAAATATTCCGCAGCAGAACGACTTCTAATACCCGTATGACACTGAAACACCAACATATCATCTCGGTTTAAGGTATCGATGTGTTTTACTGCGGGCTCGTCTAACAAAATAGACCCTTCGATAAAAGCGATTTCCCTTTCGGCTAACTCTCTGACATCGAACAGGTAAAGATCAGCCTGCTCATCTAAGAGAGCCTTAAGTTCGTGCACTGTTATTTCAGACACAGAAGGGGGAGCATTAGGATTAGTAATACTGAAGGCATTCCCATCTGGTGTGCTCTCCATATCTATGGTCAATCCATTAGCACGCTTTGCCGACCGAAAGTTGAAACACAATTCCAGCCCATTGGACTCGACTACAATCTCATTTCCCGTAAGAGGAGACAAACTAAATTCATGCACCCAGTTGTCGTCGATATTTAAATGCACTGATAGGTCGGCATGTTGCCTCCCAACCTCTTCTATAGCGGCAACTGCAGCCTCTGTAACTGTTATTTCTGGCACGCTTATAGAATCTTTATCAAGCCCCAGCTGCTCATACAACTCATTACTCTTAGCCATTTGCTCAACAAGATCACAACCTCCTATAAACTCTCCGTTGGCATAAAGCTGCGGAATAGTCGGCCAATCTGAATATTCTTTTATCCCGGAACGCATCTCTTCATCAGCCAGCATGTCTACCGTGTGGTATTTATCCGTCATTCCATTGAGAACCGCGATGACACGAGATGAAAAACCACACTGAGGAGCTTCTCGATTACCTTTCATAAACAAGACAATTTCGTTACTCTTAATAACATCCTCAATCCGCTGTTTAAGCGTTTCTGAAACTGGCATAAATTCTTTCCTTTTTTAGGCTTTACTGGTTTTTTAATCGACTGTTTTCTTGAACCAACTGGTAGTTTTTCCTTACCAATCTCTCTTTGATATCAAGCTCAAACAAAGCACTTGCCCCAAGTTTACTAAATAGTTCAAACGTGAGCTCTTTATCACTTTCGCTAGAGCTATTATAAGCATCTAACACTCTTTGCAACATCCATTGCGGATAGGTCATCAAAGCGCGTTTTTCTTCAACCACATGATTTGTTCCACGTCCCAGCTTAAATTCGCATTCACCGAAATATCTAGGTACTGATAAGCCTCGATTACTTCTCAACCAGCTCTGTAACATCGTAACTTCATGAATTAGTGTAGGAACGAAATCCTTGGATAAATGAGAAACAAGAGCTATAAAAGTAGGACGATTCATATCTTCTCTGCTGTAGCTTTCTCTCGGGCGCTCATTGCATATACCCAATCTCTCAATCCACTCAACAACTTTCGGGGCATGTTCCGTCATCAATCGGTGGGAATAAGGATCTCGGCAAAGATGTGCATACAAGGGGCCGTAGAATGCAAAATCTCCTAAGGACGGAATACCTCCAAGCAGATAAGGCACTACCGCCAAATGATTTTCGAATAAATTCAAGAACTCAAGATACTCGAACTCTATAGTTTTCTTTGTTCTTGCCGTGACTCCTAGCTTCGGAAGCCATCCATGAAACGTCGCACCTATCTTCTTGCCTATGCATTTTTGATCAGCAACAGAGTAGCTCGGATCGTTGTTCCGTCCCATTTCTGCGGTAATGAAGTCGTAATCGTATGTCCATCGATAATGCAATGCAGGCAGTTTTAGCCACTCATCACCAATGAGTTCTAACCAATAGCTGACCACTTTCTCTGGTGCTGAATCAGGAATTGCAGGCCTCTCAGGGAAAAGAGACTCATAGTAATCTATCATGTCCGATGTATCTTGAAGCACTCTCCCATCAGACAAAGCAATCACTGGAATGACAGGGAATCCAATTTTTTTCACAATTTCTGCGGAGAAGATTTTGCGATCAGGGTGCTTCTCGACAAAAGGAATTCCTTTGAAGCGAAGATACGCTCTTATCTTTGCTGCGTAGTAGGAACACTCGTAGCCATAAAGAATATCAACGGAATCACTCATTAACATTTCCTTGAAAGCTGCTTTTACACGCGCGCTATGCTCGCGCTAAAGCCCACTATAAAATACTCGATGAACTATTTTTGGCTGTGTTGCTGCTTCATCCGCTCCAACTCTTCCCAACCTAGGTATGAGGTAAACCCATCATCATCGTAGAACAATATTGATCCATTACAGATAAATAAATACTCCGTATCTTCAAGAGCAGTAGTCGCTCCATGTAACATTCCATTAGGTTCATACACGTAGTCACCAGCATCTAAAGTGCCGTCTCGGACTTGTAATTTCCCTGAAAGAATGAATGTATGAGAGGCAGATAAATGTTTGTGCTGCGGCGCGGTAAACCCCTTCAGCCATCTAAACTGTACGGCCCAACTTCCTGATTCAGACCCAGTCCACAGAACTTTTATGAATGCACGTTCCGGATCAAACGGTTGTGGTATCCATTCTGCATCACTGCATTTGACAAGAGTGTCCATCAACTCAGAATTAATCGGCGAAATATTTTGTGGAAATGCCATATTCTCCCCCCCTTTAAACATTTAGTAAAAAATATCTTTTCCAGATATCTCTTGTTTGGTTAACTTACCACAGAAACTACCAAGGTTCCGAAGCTGTGCGCACATCGACCTCGAAGCTCCAACCTGTCTTCGGCTGTTTCCAGAGATATTCAAAAGCATCAACGATTGACTCTATTTTCAATAGTCGATCTCGACCAATTTTATCAATTAAGCCGGGATATTTGGTGGCTATTTTTTCACCATCTATAGCTCCGTCGATGACCACATGTCCCACATGGATCCCATCTGGACCGTATTCTTTAGCAAGAGCCTGAGCAAACCCCCTCAAGGCTGATTTAGAAGAATTGAATGCACCGAATCCAGCCTTTCCTCTCATCGAGGCGCTAGCTCCCGTAAATAAGATAGTACCCTCTCCACGTGGCTTCAAATACTTTAGAGCCTCTCTAGAAAAGATAAAGCCGCCTAAGCAACAGACGCGCCAAGCTTGTTCGAAATAATCAACAGTCATCTCCTCGATCCGACCAGGAGTATTGTTACCAGCATTATAAACCGCAAGCGCTATCGTCCCGACCGATGACGCTTGCGAATACAGCGAAGCCACATCGGATTCACTAGTGGTGTCAGCAACTATCGCCGTTGCCTGTCCACCATTTGTTCTTATCGCATTTACAACTTGTTCGAGATTGCTAAGCGTTCTTCCTGCAACGACGACATGTAATCCATGTTGCGCAAATCGGTGGCATAGCTGTGCACCCATTCCGCGATCGGGACCAACCCCTATAATAATAGCCACATCCATTGCTAACGCTCCTATGTAGATTATTTTCTATAGTTCACTTCAACTTCTGAAGCCTTCTAAGTAAATTATACTCCATCAAACGATCAGACCTGAATTAACCCAATCATTTTTTCAAGAAATACAATCTCTAAAATATTTTTTGTCCAGCACGCATACAGAGAGAAGCTCTCATTTCGTTGATAAGTTAGCGTCCACTCGACAAATTTGATACATCAAATAATCTTCTAACTTGTGATGGCTTGACAGAGACATATTCGGCGGGGCTAGTTGACACTCCGATAGTGCCATTGTTATCACGAACATTTAGGGCTATAGAGCCTCGCCATCTTGGAGTTGAATAGGCTTCTTCTTTGCTTTCTAACTCGTTTGAATGAGCATACTGTGTTGTAAAAATTTTCCATAATAATCCATCATGGTCGTACACCAGGGTGGTAGCGATAGAACCAGTATCTGCGTCAACAAAAATAACTCGCCTTCCATATGGATGATCTTTCCACCGAGGAGTAGCCTCGACTACATAGCAAGGACGTAGCTGCCAACGATCAAGAGGTATTAAACTTAGGTTTCCATGCGATAACGGTGTCCGGTTTTTGGAATTCGTAACATGGAGCACAACTTTCTTTCCCAAATAACGCCACTCGTTGTCCATTACTAACCCCGAAAACCCTTCGAAGTCATCCAATGTCCAGTTAGTACCAACCCAGCTATCGGCTCTTTCACGCGCAGATAATCGACGGACACGTCGTTCACTAGGTAGATAGGAATTGACTTGATCACCTTTCTTTTGATCAAGTGGTCGCTCAATAACAAACTTCATGCCGGCCATATCGAAAGGTGACTTGAATTCAAGATACTCTTTGTAGAGCAAGTGCTTACTCCCATCTACTTTCATTCGATAGTTTGTTGATGGTTCAGAAGCTAGTTTAGATAAATATACGCGGTGATAAAACATATCAAAATGGCGGTCAACATGTCCCCCACCTTGCATCACGCTTTTAATTTGATTGCCTTTCTTATTGCCTTTTGTAGGTGCCACATTGAAAGATTTATTCTCGACTCGATAGCCGTATCGCTGCCAGCGATGTATATGATTGTAGGCTACCATCCAACCCGCATTTTCGGCTTTTTCAGCCTCAATCTGCTGGCGCGAAAAAGGTTTCCCAGCAGTGTAATTCAGAAGCTCGCCACTAGGATCAATCTTAGGTTCGTTTTCAAATAACTTCGAAGCTGCCTGATATTTAGCGTGCTCGACATAGTTCTCCGTTTCAACAAGCTCCAATGAAAGCTCATCAAATTCAAAATTTTCTATGTATCCGGGGGGAAGGTACCGAGACAAATCAGGCACAGAAGATCGGCCGTATAATCCAGGACTCAAGCCATCCTTTGGAGCCCCAGAGTGCTCATCTAACCAACCTAGAAAATCTTCATAGGATGCCTCTGCCATCACAGCGGTGGGGGGAAATAAAACACAGGCACAGATGATAACCAGGGTTTTTTTAGTCATAGACATTATTTCTTCCCCTAAAGCTCGATATTTAATTACAGAACAACGAAAATCAACATACCTCAAACAGTCCCGCCGCACCCATACCTCCTCCTATGCACATGGTCACTACAACATTTTTGGCCCCTCGACGTTTACCTTCTATCAACGCATGACCAACAAGTCTGCTTCCGGTAACGCCATAAGGATGGCCTACCGCGATAGAGCCACCATTCACGTTTAGCTTTGAACCATCAATACCGAGCTTGTCTCGACAATATAGCACTTGGCAGGCAAAGGCCTCGTTAAGCTCCCACAAATCTATGTCCGCTATGCTCAAGCCAGCTTTCTTCAACAATTTGGGAATAGCGAAAACTGGACCAATACCCATTTCATCAGGCTCGCAACCAGCTACCGAGAACCCCCGAAAGATACCAAGAGGTTCTAATCCTTTTTGACTCGCAAGCTTTGAGCTCATAAGCACTTGAGCGGAGGCTCCGTCAGAAAACTGGCTTGCGTTACCAGCGGCAATACACCCTCCCTCAAATACGGGCTTTATCTGGGAGACACTCTCATATGTTGTTCCGGGACGAATACCTTCGTCTTCCGAAGCGGTTACTGTCCTCGTAGATGCTTCGCCTGTTTCTTTATCAACTATTTTCATTGTTGTGGTCATAGGCGCAATTTCGTCAACGAATTTCCCACTCTCGCGCGCAGCAGTAGCTAAATTTTGACTCTTGGCCCCATACTCATCCTGGGCTTCCCTCGAAATATTATAACGACTCGCAACTTGTTCAGCTGTCTGCAACATGCTCCAGTATATTTCTGGTTTCGCTTCTGCTAAATCGGGATCGTGAGTGAAATGCGAATTCATTTCGTTTTGAACGCACGAAATAGACTCGACACCACCTGCGACAAAAACATCTGCCTCACCAGCAATAATCCTTTGCGCAGCAAGGGCTACCGTTTGCAATCCTGAAGAACAAAATCGATTTACAGTCATACCAGAAACAGACACAGGTAATCCCGCCTTCAAAGCAATCTGTCGCGCGATATTGTGGCCAGTAGCACCTTCAGGATTAGCACATCCCATCAATACATCTTCAACCTCATCCCCTTGTATCCCAGCCCTTTCTAATGCTGCTTTCACAACATGACCACCAAGGCTTGCCCCGTGAGTCATATTAAAAGAACCTTTCCAGCTTTTAGTTAAAGGGGTGCGGGCAGTAGAAACGATTACGGCGTCAGACATTTGTCTCTCCTCGAGAAAGTGTAGAATAGGAAGCAGTATAATTGGCTAGGAAGTATTTTATCAAATGTATTTGCACGGCAGCCCAGCATTGTTTCTAAAAACATCGCTTGGTCACAAAAAATCACAACTATTGATTCTCCGCCAAGTAGGAAAATGTACTAATGAATAGAGCCATTGCACCCACTGCACGCTTCGCACTCAATTTAATGTTAGATCCTAACGATCGCTTACTACTCCTGCTTCGGTCTGAGAATGCAAAGTTAGGACCATCTAAATGGGGACTTCCAGCGGGGAAAATAGAAGGAAACGAAACTCCTACAGAAGCTGCCTTAAGGGAAATGCAGGAAGAAATAGGCTTTGGACATGAAATAGAACTCCAACGCTATTTGGGGCCAATAAGAGATACTTACTATGGAGGGCAATACGAACTGCATCTCTTCCATTACAGCTGGTTTAAAGGGGAAGTGAGACTAAATGAAGAGCACACGGCCTTTGCTTGGGTCTCTAAAGAGGAAATTAGAAATTACGACGTAATGCATGGGATAGAGGAAGATATCGCTCTTCTTTCTCTGTGGCCTATCAGTTATTTAAATCCAGAGCGTGTACCCAAAGCCACTGACAGCAAGGATTAGAAATTTGAAACTTCACCATGAGAAAATAGGCTCCGGACCACCTGTTGTGGTTCTTCATGGCCTATTTGGCTCTGGAAGAAATTGGGCTACCGTTGCTAAAGCGCTCTCGCACCAATACAGCTTCTTTCTCGTCGACCTTCGCAATCACGGTAAATCGCCCCATACAGACAGTATGAAATATGACGCGATGGCTGATGATGTATCACAGCTCGTCAAAGAACTCGAGCTCCATAAAACCACACTCATTGGGCATAGCATGGGAGGGAAAGTAGCTATGACATGCGCTTTAAAGAGCCCAACCATAGTGCAGAATCTAGTAGCAATCGACATAGCGCCCGTAGCTTACCCAAACTCTTTCTCAGTGATACTAGCTGCACTCAATGCCATACCATTAGATCAGATTCACTCTCGAAAAGACGCTGACACCTGGTTGGAAACAAGTATCCCTGACATATCAATCCGCTCGTTTATCCTGCAAAATTTATCAATAAAAGAAAGTCTAGCGACCTGGCGCTTTAACTTAAAAGCAATAACTTTCAATATCCTCAACCTAGTAGGGAGCCTTCCTGACCTAACAAAAAGACCATTTGAAGGCTCGACATGCTTCATTCGAGGGGCACTATCTGATAGAGTAACGGTACCTGCGCAACCTAAGATTAAATACTTTTTTCCAAAAAACAGGATACAAACAGTGCCAGATGCTGGGCACTGGCCTCATACCGAAAACAGAGCAGAGTTCTTGAAAATTCTTAAATCCTATTTAGATGAAAATCATTAGACGCAGTCCATATAGCTAAGCAAAATGCTGTTCTCTGCAGGAGATACAAACTCAAATGTCAAAATTAAACGTTAATAAAGTTGTACTAGCCTACTCTGGCGGTTTAGACACCTCCGTCATCCTGAAGTGGTTAGAAGATACTTATGACTGTGAAGTCGTGACTTTTACGGCGGACATAGGACAGGGTGAGGAATTAGAACCCGCGCGACTAAAAGCTGAAAAAATGGGCGTTAAAGACATTTATATCGATGACCTTACTGATGAGTTCGTCTCAGATTTTGTCTACCCGATGTTTAGAGCCAATACTATATATGAGGGGGAATACCTGCTGGGAACTTCAATAGCCCGACCTCTTATCGCTAAAAGAATTGTAGAAATAGTGAAAGAAACCGGCGCAGATGCAATAGCGCATGGAGCCACCGGAAAAGGAAATGATCAAGTACGGTTTGAGTTGGGTGCCTATGCGCTGGATCCTGAAATAAAAGTCATAGCACCGTGGCGAGAATGGGATCTAAATTCGCGAGAAAAACTCATTGCGTATGCCGAAAAAAACAACATCCCCATCGACTATAAAAAAGGGAACTCCTCCCCCTACTCGATGGACGCTAACCTTCTGCACATTTCCTATGAGGGAATGGAGCTGGAGGATCCGTGGATCACACCAGATGAAGCAATGTGGCGATGGACTGTGTCGCCTGAAAATGCACCGGATGCACCGAGCATACTTGAACTGGAATACTCTAAAGGAGATATAACAGCGATAAATGGGGTGTCAAT